>Ga0209694_1000414_pt1 | contig 72118 bp, 81 predicted proteins | sample GluameincwithD2O_FD_187499 | JGI IMG/M metagenome (GOLD analysis project Ga0209694, IMG submission 187499) | Mouse cecum microbial communities from Vienna, Austria - Glucosamine amended microcosms incubated with D2O (SPAdes) (version 2) | ecosystem: Host-associated > Mammals > Digestive system >... | reverse complement strand
CCAGCACCCAGCACCCAGCACCCAGCACCCAGCACCCAGCACCCAGCACCCAGCACCCAGCACCCAGCACCCAGCAAAAGGCTGCTCCGCTCACCGTTCATTGTCAAACAAAATTTCCGAAAAGTTAAAGATAATTTAAATAATTTGAAATATTCTGATGCCAAATAAATTAATGCTTGATTATATAATATTTTTGTGTTACAAAATAGACAAATTTTAGCGCAAATATTGACTATTTTTACGAATCTGGAGAAAAAGATGCAAAAAAAACTCTTTACCATTGCTTCCGCCTTATTGCTTTCAACAGCAATCGCCGGCTCAGCTGACGCTCGTGACGGCTGGTACTTTGCTGTCCGCGGCGGTATAACAAACTCTAACTTAAATGACGTGAACGAAGATTCAACCTCAACAGCTACCGCTGATATTGACTTTGATAACGTTTGGATGATGAGCGGCGCCGTCGGTTACCGTTATTCATACTTCCGTGCCGAATTAGAATATTCTTATCGTCAAGACCACGATGAAAATTCTCCCTCTGGCCTGAGCGGAACTGAATTCGGTTCTAAAAACCTGATGTTAAACGGTTACTTTGATTTTATGCCGAATTACGTTATCAGCCCATACATCAGCGGCGGTATCGGTTGGGCTAAAGTTAAAATGGACACATTCTATACAGCTGCCGGCGTAAGACACGAAGACAATAACGACGTTAACAACTTCGCTTGGAGCATCGGTGCCGGTTTGACTGTCCGTATTAATAAATGCCTCAATCTCGACGGCGGTTACCGTTATATTGATATGGGCGACATTGACAGCGCTAACGTTAATGCCCATGAATGGTACTTCGGCTTGCGTTATACATTCTAAACATACCCCAGCACAAAACGTCAAAACACCTCCTGTCTCGGAGGTGTTTTTTTATACCTGCATTCCTCCTAAATATAAAAAACGCCTGTCACAACACAGAATAGGCATAAAAGCTGCTCTGCTCCGTATATTCAAATCCAGTTCCCGCATTACGCCGGAAATTCTCCCGACACAAAAAAAAGCCCCTGAAAAGAGGGGCTTTAATCAATGGGGAATTATTATTTCAAATTGGCAATCATCTTGATTGAATTGTCAATCAATTCATCTTGCGCCGCAGAATCCAGCTTATTGGCAATCGCATCTTTAACTGCTTTAATTGTCATTTCGGCAGATAAATTGGCAATCTCGGCCATTGCTTCACCTTGCGCGGCTTTAAGTCTGTCCTCGGCCTCTTTCTCTTTGACAGCCATTTCATTTTTTAACTTATCTAAACTCTCTTTACGCAATAATTCGACTTCGCGTTTATTTTTAAGCAAAATTTCGTTAGCTTCGACTTCAGCATTAACAAACTTGCGTTCATATTCAACCAAAAGCTTCTGCGCATCATCTTTCAAATTAGCCGCATCGGTAATTCTCTTGATAATTCCATCCACACGCTTTTGCAACAAAGATTTAACAGCTTTTCCGATAGGACGCCCCAAAACCAAAATGACCAAAACAAAGGAAACGCCGACCCAAAATGTCGGATGCTCATAAAAAGCTTCCTGTCCATGCAAATCATGAGCCGTTGTTTCAATAATATTAGCAACATTGTCCGCTGCTTCAATAACGGCATTTTGCGTTGCGTCAATTATCTCTTTGGTGGTTGTTGCATCTTCCAAAGCCATATTTCTAATTCCTAATCATTTGCAATTTTCTTCAAGCTGTCTTTCAAATTCTGGGAAGAAATCTGTTTCAGCCCCATTTTCTTGACAACATCGACAGCTAAAACTTCGGCAATTCCGTAAACTTCTTTCAAAGCCTGCTCTTTTTGAGCATTAATCTGAGCTTCGCCTTCACTGATTTTAGCACTGAGTTTTTTTGCTAAATCTTCCTGTTTTTTGCTGATATATTCAGCCAATTCCCGATGTGTCTGCGCAAGCGCCTCATCAGCCTCGGCAGTCGCTTTGGCCAGCGCTTCATGATATTTTTGCAGTGATTCTTCAGCCTGCTCCTTAATCTGATGCGCTTTAACCAAATAATCGTCAATTTTGCGTTGACGCTGCGCTAAAATATCAGCAATACGCGGCGCAATAATTTTTCCCATAATAAACAACATGGTGAAAAAGCATACGCAAAGCCAAAACAGCTGCGAAACAAACCAAGTAGGATCTAACTGCGGCATATCAACTCCTTTTTAGCCGTTTTCAGATTTGGCGGCATAAACTGCCGCCAAATACAAAAACAGAACTCTTATTGACCGGTCAGCATAACCAATGCGATAACCAAAGCATACAAAGCAATAGCTTCAACGGCAGCAAAACCTGCCCAGCCATAAATATCAACATCTTTTTTTACCTGCGGATTGCGTCCGACAGTAGAAATAATTGTAGTCCAAACTTGAGACACACCCCAAGCAGCAACAGTCATTGACAAAGCGCATACGCCTGCGCCGATATAAGCCATAGGTTCCATTTAATATACTCCATCTCTCAGAATATGAAGCCGGCACCACGCCGCTTCAAAATAAAACATTTAAACATAATTATAACCAGCTTGTAACTCAGTGGCTATGAATAGCATCACTCAGATAAATACAGCTCAAAACAGTATAAATAAACGCCTGCAATAAAGCGATAAACATCTCAAAAACAATGATGCAGCCGTTAAAAGCAATAGGGACAATTCCTCCGACGCCGAGCGCCAAAACAAAACCGGCGATAATTTTCAGCATAATATGTCCGACAGTCATGTTGGCAACCAAACGGACAGTCAGGCTAAAAGGCTTGGACAGGAACGAAATCATCTCAATCGGAACAATCAGCGGAGCCAGAGCGGCGGGAATACCCTTAGGCAGAAAAGTTCTGAGATAGCCCCATTTCTTTTTTCCGATACCGATACAAACATTAAACAACAGGGCAATAACGGATAATCCCCCGACAGCTGCCAAATGAGACGTAAAGGTAAAGGCATAAGGGAACAGCCCCAGCAAATTTCCAAAAGCCACAAACAGAAAAATCGTAAAAATCAGAGGAAAATACTTGAGCGCTTCCGCACCGGCATTTTCTTTAATCAAACTTGATATAAATTCATAAACCGCTTCGGGCACCGATTGCGACACGGAAGGGACAATCGTGCGGCGGCGCAGGCAAAAGGCAAAGAGAAGCGTTGAGACGACAACGGCCAAAACCATAAACAAAGCCGAATTGGTAAAAGAAATATCATAACCGCCGACTTTTATCGGGATAATCGGTTTTATGACAAATTGCTCCATCGGGTTAGACAAGTCCAACTACTCCTTTTTATTTTCTTCGCTTTTGGCGAACCTGTATACATTAAGGATTCCGGCAGCTCCGCCCAGAAAAAGAAAAACAATCAGAAGCAAAGGCCGTGTATCCAGCAGCCTGTCAAGAATATATCCCATAGCCGCTCCGACCAAAACCCCCGACAATAATTCTGTTCCGACCCGGAACCCGACCTTGGAAGCATAGGCAAAACCGCTTTGCGGCTTATCTTTGCGAACCTCGGCTTCTTTTTTGTTCAGAGCCTCTATCCGCTCGCCCAGACGCTTTAAGTCATCAGGAATCTTTTTCATTTAACTAAACCTTACAATATAAAATATTACTGACTTATTAAAGAAGAGCTAATATTTTTATTTTTTATCCTCAGGCAGGTATTTATTTATCAAAGCAGCCAGAGTATCGTAATCCGGCGCGCCGTAAAGAACTTCGCGTCCTTTGGCACTGGAAATAACAAAAGAAGGTGTTCCCGAAATTCCCAAATGAGAAATGGCAAACTGGCGTCCGTCCATAATTTCTTGAGCCGTTTCTCTGTCTTTTATGCATTTTTCATAATCAGCCTCAGACAAACCGTTAAGGTAAGCATATTTTTTGAAAATTTCTTCGGGCTTTGAAGCCAGCCCCCATTCTCTTTGCTTTTCAAACAACTGATCTGAAACCCTGAAAAACTTCTGGCCTTTAAAACAATGTGCCAACATAGAAGCCTGCATAGAACGCTGATCCAAAGGAAAATCATTAAAGACCAGACGGACAATACCGGTATCAATAAATTCTTTTTGAATTTCAGGCAACGTTTTCAATTGAAAATGGGCACAATGATAGCAACCGAAAGAAGAATATTCATAAATTGTAACCTTGGCATCATCATTACCGATGCTTCTACCCCACGGAATCAAAAGATCTGTCGAAATTTTCTTGCCGACGGCATCTTTATCTATCGCATAAGCGCTTTTAACCAACTCAATCCTGCCATCTTTCATCACAAAACCTTTGTATGACAGATAAACGCCTGATGCCAACAAATATACGACAACAAATGCCGCAATGGAACTGATTCTACCGATAATTTTTTCAAAACTCATTTTTATTTACTTCTCTTTATGGTTATCATTGAAAATACTATGTCCTAATTTTATTAAAATTTCTTTTAATTTTGAACTTTTAATATCATCAGCCAGACAATTAATATAATTTTCTTCTTCTGCGGTTACAAGATTTATTTTAGGAACTTCAACATCTTCAAGCTCATCAGACAACAGCGCCGACGAACTGTTTTGAATAATGCGGATTGATGAAACGGCATTATATCCGAAATAAGCATTGATTTTCTCAAGAATAAATCTTTCCCGATGCTGAATTTCCAGAGCAAAAGCACCGCTCGGCACCTGCAAGTGAAGAATACCGTTATTCTTTTCTCCGCGCTTAAAATCAATTTTCAGCGGAAAACTGTAATCGGCAAGTTCCTGTCCGGCAATCTTGTCCCAATTGCTTAAAATGTCAACCTCGACAAAGCCCTTTTTGCCAAACAGGTTTTTAGTCAGCGGCGCAATCATCTTTGATAAAGACGTCAAATCGTAAGTCTTGCGTTCTTCCTTTGATGCCGGAAGCTTTATATTAAAACTTTCATCATTCATATCTGCAATCTAACACAAACTATCAACAAAGCAACAGGTGTTTGTTGCAGAGTTTTGATAACTTGCTTATAATGCCGTTAAATTAAAATGAGGTTAAAAATGGAATGGATGCTGCTGCTCAAGGCTGTTTTGTCCTTAATGCTGGTTCTGGGCCTGCTGCTGGTCACGCTGTGGGCGCTGAAATATATGCAGATTAACGGTTCCCGCTGCCGTTTATTCAAAAAGCTTGAAAACGCCCGACGGCTGGAAATTGTCGAAATACGCAGGATAGACGCCAGAAACTCGGCCGTTTTATTGCGTCGGGACAATATTGAACATTTAATAATATTAGGCGCATCCAATCTGGTTGTTGAAAACAACATCCCTGTTTCTTCCAAAGGAGATACGAATGACTAGAAAATTTTGGCTCTCGGCATTAGTTGTAACGTTTGCACTATGTGCTCTGGCTGATTCGGCTTTGGCGCAAACGCTGAGCTTGAGCGTCAACGACAATCCGACAGGTTCTGCATCTTCCAGAATTTTCAACGTCATTATGATGATAACGGTATTATCCGTAGCTCCGTCAATACTGATTATGATGACTTCTTTCACCCGTCTGGTCGTAGTCTTTTCTATTACCCGCAGCGCTTTAGCCACCAACGCCACGCCGCCGAACATGGTCTTGGTTTCACTGGCTCTGTTCTTAAGTTTGTTTGTTATGGCGCCGACTTTCGAAAAAGCATGGGATGAAGGTTTGGAACCTATGTTTGAAGAAAAGCTTGATACAATGGAAGGGCTGGAAAAAGCAGCTGTTCCGTTTAAAGAGTTTATGGTTAAAAACACCAGAGAAAAAGATTTGCTGCTGTTTCAGGATTTGTCTACGGAAAAAAAACCGGAAACAATAGCTGAAACACCGTTAAAAGTAGCGGTTCCCGCTTTTATGATAAGCGAACTGCGCCGCGCTTTCGAAATCGGTTTTCTGATTTATATTCCTTTTTTGATCATCGACATGGTCATCGCCTCTGTCCTGATGTCTATGGGTATGATGATGCTTCCGCCAACAGTTTTGGCTCTGCCGTTTAAGATTATTTTCTTCGTGCTGATAGACGGCTGGTATATGCTTGCCGGCTCGCTGGTCAATTCTTTTCTATAGCAGAAAACCCAAAAGCCTTAAGCCGGACAAAACGGAATAAACGTCATAAAAAGCATTATGAACGCCTAATCCCATATTTTCGACAGCCTTCTCACAGCCGAGCAGGCGCGCAACGTCACCGGAACACTGAGACTTTATATCTATCCCCTCTTCGGCATATCTTTGCTTAAACCATGGCGCAATATTACGATAAACCGGCGGCTGGTTATCTGCCAAACGGTTGTACTGCAAATTTTCATTCATCACATCGCCGTCAGCCAAACTGTCGGCAGAAGCGCCCCATGCATGGGAATAACAAACATAATCTCCGGCAAAAACCTTAAAACGCGCATAAGCATCAGAAAAACCAACACCTTCGGCGGCAAGCTTTTCATTTGTAATTCCGGTCAAATCAATAAAATAATCTGAAAGGACAGGATTAATTTGCGGCTTGACATAAACATTAAACTCGCCGACAACCTGCAAACGTCCGTCAATTTTCAAGGCCGCGATTTGGACAATCTCTTTCTTTTGCCAATCGGCACGGCCATTTTCCAAACAGCCTTTCCAAGATGTATATTCCGTATCAAAAAGAACAAAAGGCATCCCCTTCCCCTTCACAAATAGCGGTAATCAGCCGCCGCATAGGTTCCCAGAACATGTACTTGTTCGGAAAAGAAAGCCAGTTCTTCCATTGCATTTTTAAACGCTTGCTGCGACGGATGAGCCTCAACCTCCAAATAGAACTGGGCAGAAACAAATTTTCCTTCTAAAAGATAGCTCTCAAGCTTTGTAATATTAATGCCGTTTGTCGCAAATCCGCCCAAAGCTTTATACAACGCTGCCGGAATATTTTTTGCCTTGAAAATAAAAGAAGTAATAAATTTGCCGCCGTCATTTTCAGGAATAGTTTTTTCTCTGGACATAATCAAAAAACGGGTCGTATTATTCGCCGCATTTTCAATATTTGAAGCCAAAATCTGCAAGCCATAAATTTCTGCAGCCAGTTTAGAAGCAATTGCCGCCTTGCTCTTATCCTGAAAAGCAATAATATCTTCACAGGATTTGGCCGTATCAATACGCGCCACCGGTTTGATATTATGCTCTTTCAAAAACTGCGAACATTGGGCCAAAGCTTGAGGATGAGATGAAGCAGTTTCAATATCTTCCGGCTTAGAGCCTTTCAAACCGAGCAACTGATGCTCAATTCTGAGGAAAAACTCGCCGACAATATGCAGCCCCGTCTGCGGCAACAGAAAATGAACATCGGCCACACGTCCGGCATTAGAATTTTCAACCGGAATCATCGCAAAATCGGCCTGGCCGTTTTGCACCATGTTCATAGCCATTTCAAATGTATCGCAGGGGAGATATTCCTGCTCGGGATAAACGCTCATCGACGCAATATGTGAATAAGCGCCGGCAACACCTTGATAAGCAATTTTGAGTTTCATATTTTTTCAGAATTTAAATAGGATTATTAAAAGGAGAGGATTTGAAAAAGAGGCATGCAGAACCATTAACCGCATGCCTCGCATTTTTCAAAAGATTATTTGATATACTTGAGAGCTTCCTGAAGTTCTTCCGGCGTATTAATATCTGCCGGAGCCTTGTCATTAAGCACCATTTTGTCAATCACTTTTGCGCGGATAGTCATGCCGTTTTCCAAAGCGCGGAGCTGTTCAAGAGATTCGCGGCTTTCCAAAACGCCGACCGGCAGTTCGACAAACTTCTTCAATGCCGAAGCCTTATAAACATAAACCCCTATGTGATGATACAAGTCGTTATTTTTGCACTTGCTCGGATCTCTGGTATAAGGAGCCAAAGCTCTGGTAAAAGCCAAGCAGCGGCCTTCTTTTTCCCCTTCGCGCAACCCCATCAGAATTTTCACATTGGTCGGATTTTCTGCTTCTTTGACATCCTTAAAAACGGTTCCGCAGGTTGCGATATCACAATCGGTGCGCTCAACCAAATCAATCAGTTCATTATTGATTGCCGGATCAACGTTAATGCCATCACCCTGAAAGTTAACAACGATGTCATATTTATCGCCTTTAGGATCAATCTCTTTCAAAGCAGCCGAAATACGGTCTGTACCCGAAGGAAGGGACGGATCTGTCAAAATCGCTTTGGCGCCGAACTTTTTGCATTCGTCTACAATAGCCTGATCACCGGCAGCAACAACGACATCGCCGGGAACTGTCTTTTTGACATTTTCATAAACGCGTTGAATCATTGTCTTGCCGTTAATATTAATCAACGGCTTATTAGGTAAGCGCGAAGAAGCCATGCGCGTAGGTATCAAGGTAACTACTCTTGGCATAACATATTCCTTATGAAATTAAACTTGAAACATCAAACGGTATATACTATAAATGTCCAAATGTAAAGGGGAAAAATGATGAAAGTGGATATTTTTGACTTCGAATTAGACAAAAATCTGATTGCAACACAACCTGCAGAACCTCGCGACAGCTGCCGTTTGCTTGACCTTTCGGATGACAACGGCATCAACGACCGCATTTTTACAGAATTGCCGGATTTGCTGAAAGAAGGTGACTGCCTTGTCTTTAATGACACCAAAGTTATCCCTGCAAAATTATACGGACGCCATGGCGAAGCCGAAGTTCAGGTAACGCTTTACCGCCCCGAAGACGGCATCAAATGGCATGCCTTTGTCAAAAATTCCAAACGCCTGAAACCCGATGACATCATCACTTTCTACTCTGCCGAAACTCCGATAGAAAAATCAAAATTTCAGGCAATCGTCCTTGAGAAAAACGGCGAAGACGGCATCTTGCTGCAATTTACCTGCGAAGCATCCGAATTGGGAAAACTGCTGGAGCAATACGGCTCCATGCCTCTGCCGCCATACATCAAACGCGAAAAACCGCTGGGCAATGGCGAAGACGGCACTTGGGATAAATACAACGACAAAGAAAATTATCAAACAATTTATGCCAAGCACGAAGGAGCTGTTGCAGCCCCTACAGCCGGCCTTCATTTCACGCAAAGAGTGTTAGACGAGCTGGACAAGAAAGGCGTTAAACGCGTTTTCTTAACGCTTCATGTCGGCGCGGGAACCTTTCTTCCGGTCAAAGTCGATGATACGAAAGACCACAAAATGCACGCCGAATACGGCGTCATTACCCAAGATGCCTGCGACACAATCAATGAGGCAAAAAAAACCGGACACAGAATTATTGCCGTAGGCACAACATCTCTCCGCCTGTTGGAAAGCGCGGCAGATAACCAAGGCATTCTTCATCCTTTTGCCGATGACACCAGCATTTTTATTACGCCGGGCTACAAATTCAAAATCCTCGACATGCTGATAACTAATTTTCATTTGCCGAAATCCACGCTGTTCATGCTGGTTTGCGCCCTTGCCGGAACAGAGAGGATGAAAGAAGCCTATCAACACGCCATGGATAAAAAATATCATTTTTATTCTTACGGCGACAGTTCTATTTTGAAGTGCGTAAACAAAATTTAAACTTATTGCCGCTAGGCTGTAAAACAAACAACATTCTGAGGAACAGCCCAAATTGAACCGATTAAGCGCAAAAATTGAACGGATACTTCCGCTGATTAAAAATATTTTTGTTCCGGCCGGATTATTCGGAACCGCGCTGATTGCCTTTTATGGCTGGGATTCAGCCTCTGCGGCAACACTAAAAGCGCTGCATTATGCCTTTTATCTCGCCGGTTTTGCCAGCTTCATGATTCTGCTGTATTTCAACCGTCGGCGTCCGGCATTCTATGTTTTGCTGATGATTTTAAGCTACATAATAATCAACCGCCTCAAAACCGTCTTTGGCTCTGATTATAACACGACAGCTTATTATATCAATTTATGCTTTTTTTTGCCGGCAAACCTGCTCGCGTTTTATTTCATTCCCGATAATCGCCTATTGATAAAAATGAACATTTTTTTGCTATTGGGAATATTCATCCAGTTTTCGATCGGAGAATTTTCAGGGCAAGCAGGCATAAAAATAAGCCTCGGCAGCTTTGAAGGCTATTTTGAATATATCAGCATGCTCGGAGCCGTTTTATTTATTGTAACCTTAAGCGTCTTCTTCATAAAAGCCTCACAATCGGGAACAATTTTAGATTATGCTTCATTTTTTTATACGCTAAACCTGTTCTTCGGAATACTCTATTCCGCCAACCCGACGGCACTGGCTTTCTTTTTTGGCAGCGCAGCCTTAACCCTGCTGTCAGGAATCATCCTTAATCTGCGCTACAACATCCGTAAAGATGTTCTTACCGGCCTGCCGGGAAGATATTCATATATGATTAACTCAGCCTCTTTTCCTCTAAAATACAGTATCGGCGTAATAAGTATCGATAATTATGCCCAAATGCAGAACATGTTTGGCCGCAGAGACCGCGATATGCTGGTTCGGATGATTGCATCAAAAATCACCGATGAAGAAAGCGACGAAAATTTATACCGCTATAATGAAGATGAATTTATTTTAATATTCAAAAACGAAAACAAAAACGAAAGTTTTGAACATCTTGAAAAAGTCCGCAGGGCAATCGCTTCTGCCGAATTTATCCTCAGCCATAGGCGCAAAAGCATCAAAATAACCGTTTCAACCTGCGTCTCGGAAAAAAAGCGCAGCGACGCCAATTCTATGGAAGTTTTATACCGTATTCGCAAAACGCTTCAAAAAGCCAATGAATTCAGCTACAATGTTTCATCAAAAGCTTAAACTTTCTTCCTGCTGAGATAAAAAATTACTCCGGCACCCAACACAATCAGCGGCACAGACAAAATCTGCCCCATTGTAATACCGCCGAAATAAAATCCCATTTGCGCATCCGGCTCGCGAAACTGCTCCATGGATATTCTGAATATGCCGTAGAAAATAACAAACAGCGCCGAGACAAAACCTTCACGCTTGCGCACCCACTGATAGCGCCACAAAATATTCAGGACTAAAAACATGATAAGCCCTTCAAAAAAAGCTTCATACAATTGTGACGGATGTCTGGGCAAATAACCGCCGCTCGGAAATTTCACCGCCCAAGGAACTGTCGTCACCCTCCCCCACAGCTCATCGTTGATAAAATTTGCAATTCTGCCGAAACAAATGCCGATAGGCGCATACAGCACAATCAAATCAGTCAGCGCTAAAAATTTATAATTTATTTTTCTGGAAAAATACCATGTGGCGGCAATCACGCCCAAAACGCCGCCGTGAAAAGACATCCCGCCTTTCCAAACCTCAAAAATCTGCAACGGATTATGCCAAAAAGAACTTCCTCCATAAAACAAAACATAACCGATGCGCCCGCCCGCAACAATGCCAAGCGTCAGATAAAAAACAAAATCTTCGATTTGTTCTTTGCTGATACCCAAATTATTTTTTCTGACATTACGGTTGATAAGCACCCAACCGATAATAATCCCGAGCAAATAAGCCATAGAATACCACCGCACGGAAATCGGGCCGGCAGAAAAAATAACAGGAGAAATATCAGGAAAATCCAAACCATTCATAATCAAATAACCTTCAGAGAGTTTCAAATTGCTAAAATTATATTAATAAAAAAAAATATATCCACACCTAAAAAAGCTCGTCGGAGTCGCGAATAAATATCTCTTTGATTTTCAAAGCAAAATAATATTAATAATTTTTATTTATTCAAATTAGGTGGAAAACTGCGACTCGGGGCTTGTATTTAACGACTCGCCAATGCAATCTGTATTCAGACGCAAAAAACCGGTCTAAAAAAACGCCGGTTTTAAAAATTTAACCGGAGAAGATAGATGAATCTGGCACAGAATTATGCCCCTGAATATAATCCCATAGACTTAGTTGAGAATATCTTCTCCAACAAATCTTTCGAATTTGAACGCCGCTCGCTCAACGAAGTTGTCGTTGAAGTTCAAGGCAAATGGAATAACATGCTCCTGTTCTTTGCCTGGGAAGAAAACATGCATTGCCTTCACATGTCCTGTTTGATGGATATTCAAAGCACAATTGAAGACCGCAGCAAAATTTTTGAACTGCTGGCTTTGGCTAATGAAGACTTATGGGTCGGGCATTTCTCTTATTGGACGGAACAAAACATGCCTGTCTTCAAACATTCAATCCTGCTGAACGACGAAGAAGAAAGCGTCCTGTTCGGCAAAATATCCCAAATAATAGATATCGCCATAAAAGAATGTGAACGGATGTATCCGGCATTCAAAGTCGTTTTAACCAAAGGCATGCCCCCAAAACAAGCTCTCTACCCGATGCTTATGGAAACCATGGGACAAGCATAAAAAAAAGAGGCGGCCTATTAAGCCAACCCCTTTATATTCTTTGGAAGAGTATCTCTAAACAAGTACCGGTTTAGACGCTGCTCGGCAACGCTCACAAAGAAGCATTACAAACGCGCCGACGGTTTTAGAGATTTGTATATCATAAAAAGATACGTCAATCATCATATCTCTTGCACAATACTCGCTCAATTCAATCATGTCTAAGAGATCAAAGCCATAATCTTCTGCAAATTCAAAATCTTCAAAAACATCTCTGTCAAACAACTGTCGCTTGACTTGTCTTATATTCTTCCGAACAATCGACAAAACATCTTCTTTCGTTTTCATAATCTTTAATAAATAATAATAAAATAAAAAACCGCTTCCCTGAAACAGGGAGCGATTTCTCTTTCAGTTGAACATGCGGCAACGGCTTATATCAAATTCGCCTTTGCCGTATTCTTAACTCTCTTTATCAGCTGTTTAACCGTCTGTAAACGCTCAACATCGGCATTCGCTTCAAATTTTGCGTTGCAGGCAGCTACCAGCCCTTCGATACTTGCATCGTCCAGACGCAGGTCTGAACGAAAAATGTCACACTCTTCTACTTGGGCATAGCCCAAGAAGTTCTGAATGAAATCCTTGATTTCACTTCCAGTCACTTTTAGGTTCTTTTCCATTTTTTTTATTAATAATTACACTATTTACCACGTTTCCCGGTTCTTTTGATATTTTTCCGGTTATCGCGATTTTTTCTTTCACTCAGTTTACTTGTCTGCGGCACATAGCACTGTTTAGCAGATTGCGGCTTAACAGATTTGCGTCCGGCAAAACGATTGTCGCTGAAAATGCGGCATGATCCTAACCCCAAGCCCAAACAGTCGACAATAAAAGCCAACCTGGCACAAAGCCAATTCTTAAATGATTTCATAATGCTTTTTATTTTGAGAGTTACATAAAAAAATCAAAACAAAATGCTGCGCATTTCTTTATGATAAATATGCTTAAATAAACACATTCTTAGCCATAGTAATTAAACAATAGGCTAAGAGTATCAAGTTTTGTCAAAGCTGTAAATAATAAATTTAATTGCGGGAAAGAATTTTTTTTAGCCACGCTTTAACATTGCGATTATGTTCATTAAGGCTTTTAGAAAATTTATGTCCTCCATCGCCGGTTGCCACAAAATACAAATAATCGCTCTGAGCCGGATGCGCTGCCGCCATAATCGCGTCACGCCCCGGATTACAAATCGGCGCAGGAGGCAAACCATAATATTTATAAGTATTATAAGGGCTGTCAATCGACAAATCTTTCTTTTTCAAACTCCGGCCGAATTCCATTTGCCCTTCAGTCAAAGCATAAATAACCGTCGGGTCTGTTTGCAGCTTCATCCCTTTGCGCAAACGGTTAACAAAGACAGAAGCAACCAATGGCCGCTCGCCGGCAACCCCCGTTTCTTTTTCAATAATTGAAGCCATGGTCAACATCTGCTTCTTGTCTTTATAAGGCAAGTCGGCGTCTCGTCCGTTCCATGCGTCATCCAAAACCTTATCCATGGCTTTTTTCGCCTCAAGAACAATGTTATCTTGATGTGTTCCCAGCTCAAACGTATATGTCTCCGGCAGCAAAGCCCCTTCGCTGACATCAAAACTCACCTCGCCGCTCAATGCCGGATTCGTTGCTATTTGATAAAGGATTTGTCCGGTCGTCAAACCTTCGGCTAATGTCATCCGCCGATAAAAAACCTCACCTTTTGCTATTTTATCCATAACCTGCTTAATCGAAGAACCGGCTTCGAAACGATACTCTCCGGCACGCAATTTCTTGTCCAATCCTTCAAAACGCGCAAAAATCTTAAACAGCCACGGCTTGTCAATAACGTCTGCTTCGCCCAATGTTTTTGCCACAGAAGTTAACGTGGCGCCTTTGGCAATCACTACATTTGCAGCGGAAGGCAACGGCCCTTCGGCCACAGCCCATTTACGCAGTTGATATGCCGCCAAGGCAGCCAGAACGGCAACGATGAACAAAAATTTTTTCATTTTAAGAGTATCCCAGACAATAAAATCATTTTAGGTGGACCGATAAAATAAAAGAAATTGTTTTTTAGAGAGAAAAATAACAAAGAGGCTCGGAGCACAAAAGCGAAGTGTACACCTGAGTACATGAGCATCTGAGCACCGAACCTCTTTAGGCATTTTTCCTATAAAGACAATTTATTCTTCGAATTTTTTGAAAACGAGCGACGAATTCGTTCCGCCAAAGCCAAAAGAATTTGACATTGCGGCTTTAATTTGGCGTTTTTTAGCTTTCAGGGGAACCAAATCAAAATCGGCAATTTCTTCTTCAACATTATTTAAATTCAAAGTCGGCGGACAAACCTGATCTCTAAGAGCCATAATGCTGAGTACGGCTTCAACTGCGCCGGCGGCACCGAGCAAATGGCCGATAGCAGACTTTGTTGAAGACATAGACAGATTTTTAACTTCATCGCCGAACAAACGTCTGACAGCCTGCGCCTCGCCGACATCTCCGGCCGGAGTAGATGTGCCGTGAGCATTAATATAATTGATGTCCGACAATTCAACGCCATGTTCTTTAGCATGGTCTGCGGCCATTTTCATCGCACGATATGCGCCGTCTCCGGAAGGAGCCGTAATATGATAAGCGTCGCCGCTCATGCCATAACCGACAACTTCGGCATAAATTTTCGCGCCGCGGGCTTTTGCATGCTCAAGCTCTTCAAGAACCAAAGCGCCGGAACCTTCGCCCATAACAAAACCGCTGCGGTCTTTATCCCAAGGGCGCGATGCTTCTGTCGGACGGTCGTTAAAATCGGAAGTAACGGCTTTCATACGGGCAAAACCGGCCAATGCAATCGCATTAACGGCAGATTCGGCGCCGCCGGCAACCATAACATCGGCATCGCCGCGGGCAATGATATTCGCAGCATCGCCAATAGCATGCGTACCTGTAGAACAAGCCGTCACGCAAGCATGGTTAGGGCCTTTGAAACCGTATTTAATAGATAAGTTGCCTGAAACCATATTAATCAGACAGGAAGGAATGAAAAACGGGGAGATTCTTTTCATGCCGTTTTCATTAAACGCAATAGAGTTATCATAAATAACCTGAAGGCCGCCGATACCTGATCCCATCATAACGCCGGAACGGAACTGATCTTCGTCATTCTCGGGTTTCCAGCCGGAATCTTCAATAGCATCGCTGCCGGCAGCCAAACCGTAAAGGATAAATTTATCAACTTTTTTCTGGTCTTTGGGAGCCATTACCGTATCAGGGTCAAACTGATTTTCTTCTTTTCCGAAAGGAACCTGGCCGGCAATATGCACCGGAATATCTTTCAAATCAAAACCCTCAATTTGGCGGATTCCAGATTTTCCTTCCAAAACATTTTTCCAGTTAAAATCTACACCGCGGCCAAAAGGAGAAACAATGCCAAGACCGGTAACTACAACTCTTCTCATATAATTTACCTCTTAAAAAAATTTCTTGCCAAACGCTAACGGCGTTTAACGTTTTCTAAAAATGTTTATATGAAAAAACTCGCTTAGTCAAGCGAGTTTCATCATTTTCAAAAGCCGATAAGACTTAAGCATTCTTAGAAAGATAGTCGATAGCATCTTTAACTGTCAGAATCTTTTCAGCAGCTTCGTCAGGAATTTCGCAACCGAATTCTTCTTCGAAAGCCATAACCAATTCTACTGTATCCAAGCTATCTGCGCCCAAATCGTCAATAAAGCTGGCGGTATCTGTTACTTTTGATTCTTCAACGCCAAGGTGTTCTGCAACGATTTTCTTAACGCGGTTTGCTACATCAGTCATATGATAAACCTCAAAAAATATTAAAACAAAATTTCAGGCCATAACAACCTGTGACATGGTAAATAGCATAAATTTATATAATTTGACAAGCATTATTTTAAAAGCCGGTCTGCCGTATCGTCAAAATAACGGCTATTATCAGCTAAAACCCTGTAATTCGGAGACTTTCACGCAAGTGGATAAATATATTAAGTTTTGCCTCTTTATCCCTGCCGCCGCATTGCTAAAAGTAAAAAACATTAATCCCCGTCAAAGATTTGTCAAACATTCTCGCTTTCCGGCGGCTGCTTTGCAGATTCGTCCGGCGAAAGCCCTTTTTCATAAAACGTAATATTCATCAGAATTTCCTTCACCCGCGGGGGCTGGGAACGAAAAAAAGCAACCAAACGCTTTTCCTCTTCTGATAAATTTCCCCAATCAGAACCATTCTGCGCCATAACACACCTCAAAAACACAACAACACGCGGATATTATGGACAATAAACGTTTTTTATTTCAACAAAAAAATTTCAAATTTAATAATTGTGCATATTGACAAATACCTAATATAACCATACGTTATTAACAGATAAAAAATATACTTTTTTGGGGAAAATTAATGAAAAAACTAGCATACATCATCTTGGTTATCGCTATTTTGGTTGTTATCAGCCATTTTGTTAAACAAAGAGGCTTTAAGCAGCCCGAAACGACAAATGAAACGACTGTTGTCATTACGGAAAATGCAACTGATAATGAAACAACTCCGGCAATTGCCGAAAATACCCCGGCTGAAGACCATGATGTTGTTGATATTCAGGAAAATGTTGAAGATATCATCATTGACGAAGAAGCTCCCGAAGAAGATGATGCCGTAGACGTAGAAGAAACTAATCCTGACGAAACTCTTGATGAAGAAGAAACAATCGTCAAAGAGTAATATTCGGTAAAAAAAAGTTACAAAAAGGCAGTTATCACAACTGCCTTTTTTATTGTTTTTCACAAAAAAAACACTATATATATGCAAGGAAAAAAAAATTAGAGACCCAAAGACTAAAAAGTAAGGCTGCGGAGAACGAGGTTAGCCGTAGGCGGCAAAAGTTTTGGCGAAGGCGTGTACACCAAACGTACATAACCGAGCCGAAATCTTGCAGATAACGCACGGATAGCCCGTTATACGCAGCTAAAAAGACTAAAAAAGTGAGGCTGCGGAGAACGAGGTTAGCCGTAGGCAGCAAAAGTTTTGGCGAAGGCGTGTACACCAAACGTACATAACTGAGCCGAAATCTTGCAGATAACGCACGGATAGCCCGTTATACGCAGCCGAAAAGAAAGGAAAGAAAAATGAAAGTAGGTATAGTAGGAGCCGGATCCGTCGGCAGCGCAACCGCATTTGCCCTCATTATGAGAGGCGTAGCCCGCAAAGTTGTATTAATTGATGCCAATGAAAAAAGAGCCATGGCAGAAGCTATGGACATTGCCCATGCGACCCCGTTTGCTTATGCCAATAAAATTAAAGCCGGCACTTATGAAGACTTGAAAGGCGCCGAAGTGGTTATCGTCACAGCCGGAGCGAACCAAAAACCGGGAGAAACCCGCATTGATTTGCTGGGACGCAATGTTAAAATTTTTGAAAGCATTATTCCTGAAATTGCCAAACATGCGCCCGATACAACAATGATTATCACAGCCAACCCCGCCGATATCATGACCGAAGTAGCTATCAAACTTTCCGGCTTTCCTAAAGAAAGAGTCATCGGTTCGGGTACTGTTCTGGATACCGCCCGTTTCAGAACCCTGCTCGGCTATCATCTGGGCGTTTCGCCTCAGTCAATTCACGCTTACGTTTTGGGCGAACACGGCGACAGCGAAGTATTGGTCTGGTCAAACGGCGATGCGGGATCCGTACAAATTGAAGAACTCGCCCGCATGGTTGACAAACCGTTAACAGCTGAAGTCAAAGCTGAAATCGACGATTGTGTCCGCAACTCCGCTTATAAGATCATTGACGGCAAAGGCGCAACCTTTTATGGCATCGCCGGATCTTTGTGCCGGATTTGCCAGGCAATTACCAATAATGAATACGCAATTTTAACCGTATCTTCTCATCATGATGATGTAGAAGGCATTGAAAACGTATGTGTCTCATTGCCGACCGTTATCGGCAAACGCGGCGTCCACCAAGTCATTTTCCCCAGACTGTCTGAAAGCGAACACCGCGATTTGAAATTCAGCGCCGAAAAAATAAAGGAATATTCTGACAAAGCCTTGGAAATGATCAGCCAAGACGCAAAATAATCCTTAAACCGGCAACAAATATTTGCAATTCCTCTTCTTATGCCCTATATTGCGCAAGAAGAGGAATTTTTTATGGTAAAAGTAATAACGCTAGGCTGCCGCATCAATTCTTATGAGTCCGAAGTTTTGAAAGAAAAACTCGGCTCATTGGATAATGTTATCATCATCAATACCTGCGCCGTCACCGGAGAAGCCGAACGCCAATGCCGACAAACAATTCGTAAATTGCGCAAACAAAATCCTGACGCAAAAATTGTCGTCACCGGCTGCGCTGCCCAAATCGCCTCCAAAAAATTTGCCGCCATGCCCGAAGTAGATTTAATTCTCGGAAACAAAGAAAAAACCGAAATTGAAAAACATCTGGATTCCGAAGACAAAACAATCGTCAGCGACATTATGGCCTATGAAAATTATGATCCTTTCCTCATAACCGGTTTTGAAGGGCGCCACCGCGCTTTTGTACAAATCCAACAAGGCTGCAACCACCGCTGTTCTTATTGCATTATCCCTTACGCCCGCGGCAAAAACCGCTCTGTTCCGACCGCTGATATTTTAGCCCAGATTCGCGAACTTTTAAAACAGGGTTTCAAAGAAATTTGCCTGACCGGCGTTGATATTTGTTCTTACAAACCGTCTTTCAGCAGACTGGTTCAAACAATTTTAGAAGAAATACCCGATTTGCCCTCATTGCAATTCGGCTCTCTTGATCCTGCTGCCGTTGATGACGAATTTATTGCTCTCATTGGCAAATATCAAAATATCTATCCGCATTTTCATTTGTCAATTCAATCCGGTGACAATGAAGTTTTGAAAAAAATGCGCCGCCGCCACACAAGGGAAGATGTAATCAACTTATGCCGCAACATCAGAAAAATAAGAACGGAAGCAACATTCGGCTCCGACTTTATCTGCGGTTTTCCAACCGAAACGGAAGAGCAATTTCAAAACACGGTCAAACTGGTTGAAGATGCCGGCATCAGCCGCCTGCATGTTTTTCCATATTCCGAACGTTCCGGCACGCCGGCTGCCGCCATGCCGCAGATTCCGGTAAACATTCGCAGAGACAGGGCGCGCCGCCTGCGTGAAAAAGGAGAAAATTCAGATGAGTAGTTTTTTTCAAAAATTGGGCTTTGGCTTAAAAAAAACCTCAAACAAAATCTCAACCGGCATCAGCGATATCTTCACCAAGAAAAAAGTCGACAGCCAAACGCTTGACGAACTGGAAGAGTTGCTCATAACCTCCGATATCGGCGTCAAAGCCGCTTCCAAAATTATCAACGCTTTCGGAAAGCGCCGATTGGACAAAGACATCAGCGATGAAGAAATCAAACAGGAACTCGCTGCGGATATGGAGCAGATTTTAGCTCCTTGCCAGCAAGCGCTGAAAATAGATGCAAACCAAAAACCGTTTGTGATTTTAATGGTCGGCGTTAACGGTGCCGGCAAAACCACCACAATCGGCAAACTGGCTGCAAAATTTTTGAAAGAAGGCAAAAAAGTTTCGGCCATTGCCGGCGATACTTTCCGCGCCGCGGCTGTTGAGCAATTGCAAATCTGGGGCGAACGCAACAAGATTCGCGTTTTTGCCGGCAAACCGGGCTGCGATGCCGCCGGATTGTGCTTTGACGGTTTGAAAGAAGCCCAAAAGCAGAACGATGACATTGTTTTCATCGACACTGCCGGCCGCCTGCAAAACAAAGCAAATTTAATGGAAGAACTCAAAAAAGTCGTCCGTGTCATCAAAAAACAGATTCCCGACGCGCCGCATGCCACCTTGCTGACAATTGACGCCACCACCGGACAAAACGCATTGTCACAAGTTCAGGTTTTCAAAGAAATGGTTGATGTGACCGGCTTGGTCATAACCAAACTCGACGGTTCGTCCAAAGGCGGAATACTGGTAGCCATTGCCGAAGAAACGCCTACTCCGATTCACTATGTCGGGATCGGCGAAAGCATTGACGATTTAGATGAATTTAATGCCCGCGATTTTGCCCAAAGCCTGATGGACCTGCATAAATAAACAAAAGGAAGCCTGTATGAAAAAAATTATCTCCGCGACAATACTTTTTTCAACACTTTCATTTCAGGCTTTTGCTTTGAATATGGAAATCTCCGGAGATTTAGAAAGATTTTCCACTGTCAATAAAGAGATAACTCCTTACAATTTCAGTGATTCTTTACTGCAAGCGACAAAAGGCTGCTCACCTTATACCGAAGATTTTGCTGAAAAAAATCCGCAAATGGCTTCACTTGCCGAACTTTTCGGCGGAAACGAATGGAAAATATTAATTGATATCAAAGGTTTTAATCAGGATAAACTCTGTCATTTCACCGTCAGCCAAAACGCGGGAGAAATCACGTTTTCCGAATATGACTGTCTGGCCTCGGCAGAACAAATGGCAGAGCTTCATAAAGCCATGCTTGATCGCTCATCCCAACCTGTTACCGAAACTTTTACAACTTATGCGGAAATATCCGACGGCAACGGAAATTTTCAAAAAAGCCCGATAGAAATGACAATGACCGACAGCCTGTTCAATATCACTTGGGCAAAAATCAGAGACGCAGCTTGCACAATCAAACGTCAAGAACCGGATGAAAAAAGCCAAAAGAACTTTCTCGACAATTATAACAAATTTTCGGATTCTTTTATAACCGACATACAAAACTGCCATCCGGCTGAAGAAACAAAATCAATGCTTTTCATGTCAGAAACCGTAACGGTTGAAGGAAAAGAAGACAAATTCTGCAAAATCAGCTATTCTCCTTTTGAACTGCGGATTCCCGATGTAAAATTAAAGGAAATCACATCGCTCGAACAAATCAAAATGCTCGCGGCAGATACATCCTACAGCCGCTATATTCCCAAATATATCAATAACGACCTACTGTTCATGCTCGACAAATGCATCCGTAGCCAATCGCCGATGACCTATCAAGGCATGACACTGACACAACGCAACGAGTTTATTCAGATTTATCAAAATTTGAAGACAGAATATAAAGACGGCAACTGCACCGTTATCTTTAGCAATAAACTGACAATTAACAATACTGAAAAGGATTACAGCCGAACATGCATTCTGCAACCGGAAGACATAACTTCTTTATTGCAGCCGTATCAGGAACTTCTGGAACAAAACAGAGAAAAAACAACAAAAAATGACAATGGTTCCTACTCTTTCCAATCAGCAACATCCAATGACGCAACACAAGCGGCAGACAATACCCTTGAGAAAAAAATGCAGGAATCAAAACTATGTCAAACCTATGAAGAATAAATATCTCCCGTTAAAATAAAAACATCACTCCGCATCGCAAACCGGCCGTCTCAAGACTTCGTTATTCTCAGACGCCTCAATATACATCCCCGGAAAATAAGGAAGAAAAGCTTTTCAGCAAACGCATTTTTGCAAATTTTTCTTCTCTGCTCATACAAAATCATATTAAATTAATAAATAAATTTTCTATAATCCGTATACCGGACAAATATCACCAATTCAAAAGATTATTTTATTGCGGTAAGCGTCAATCTGCTGTTTTGAAATATAGCGGTTATACTCGGTCAAAACCGGTTGCGGCACATTATCCCAATCATCACACCAAACCAGCGCCGCGCATTTATCCGGTTCCATAATTTTAGGTTCACCGCTTTTAACCGTTGCGGCCATAATCACCGAAACGGTATGTAAATTCTCTTGAGGAAAAATATTATTCGTCACGCCGATAATCTGCAGATTTTCCACATCAACCCCAACCTCTTCGCTGACTTCTCTGGCACCGGCAGAAAGCAAATCTTCGCCTTTTTCAATCCAGCCGCCCGGCAGGCAATAAGTTCCTGTTGCATGCTTTGATTTACGTTTGAGAAATAAAAATTGCCCGCGTTCATTAAACAAGACCACACCGCAGCCGCACAAAACTTTATTTTCCAAATTCATATTTTTCCCCTGTCAAACTTTGCATAACCTTTATTTAGCCTTAACAAAAAACAAAATACAAGCTAAGTTAGATCATTATAACCTGATTGAAGAAAAACCGATGGAAGATTTAATAAACTTAATGGAAAACACCGCTCCGAAACTGCCGGAATTTACCGTCAGCGAAATTTCTTTTGAAATCAAGCGTTTTGTTGAAACCAACTTTGCGCACGTACGTATCCGCGGCGAAATTTTCGGCGGTAAAAGAGCCGATTCCGGACACTGGTATTTATCGCTCAAAGATGAAAATGCCGTGCTTTCCGCCGTCATCTGGAAAGGAACAGCCTCTCGCCTGACATTCAAACCAGAAGACGGCTTGGAAGTTATCGCCACCGGAAAAATCACGACTTTTGCCGGAAAATCTTCTTACCAGTTAGTCATTGAACAAATGGAAGTGGCCGGCACGGGGGCTTTGCTGAAACTTCTGGAAGAACGCAAGAAAAAATTTGCCGAAGAAGGGCTGTTTGACCCCGCACATAAAAAAGCCATTCCTTATCTGCCGCAGGTTATCGGCGTTGTTACCTCAGCCAGCGGCGCTGTCATCAGAGACATAATTCACCGCATACGCGACCGCTGTCCCAGCCGGATTTTGGTTTGGCCGACGCCGGTTCAGGGCGAAGGCGCCGCCGAAAAAATAGCTTCGGCCGTAGCCGGATTTAACTCCTTGCCGGAAAACGGCATTCCCCGCCCCGATGTCATTATTGTTGCCCGCGGCGGCGGCAGTCTGGAAGACTTATGGCCTTTCAATGAAGAAGTCGTTATCAGAGCCGTATATGATTCGCAGATTCCGGTCATTTCCGCCGTCGGACACGAAACCGATACCATGCTGATAGACTATGTATCCGACAAGCGCGCTCCGACCCCGACCGGCGCTGCCGAATTTGCCGTTCCGGTCAAAGCGGAACTCTCCGCGCAAATTGCCACTTTAAAAAGCCGCCTGTCAAACGGTACCTGCCGATATTTTTCCGAAAGACAAAACCAACTGGAAGCTTTACGCCGCGGCATTCCGAACCTCAGCCAGATTTTATCGGAAATCACCCAGCGCTTTGATGATAGGATTGAACGTTTAAATCTGGCTTTTCAAAATCTGCTCGCCAACAAACGGAGCGCCGTTGAACGCATTGCCCTAAAACCTTATTACATCAAAAATATTTTTGATAAAAATCAAGAAATTTTAAAGAATTTAGCGCTTAGACTTGAGTCAGTTTCAATTGATTCGGTTTTGAAACGCGGTTTTGCCTGGGTTCGCGATGATAAAGAGCATACAATTTATAATCTGCAACAGGCAAAGCAGGCAACCGCCTTGGAAATCAGATTTCATGACGGCACAATAGTCACCCGGACAGATGAAAACAAACAAGAACAGCAATCAGAAAAAAAACATCTGACTGCTCCCCAAAAAACAAAAAAGGCCGTTCAAAAAAATGATGAAATTCAAATTAGCCTCTTTGATTTTTAGCACGACGCTTATAACTTTTCCGCTCATGGCACAAGAGCAGCAGCAAATAACGCTTTGCGGAAAACTGGCGCAGGGAGAAATCATCAAAGGGAAAGCAACCGGCATTAAAACCGCAAGAATTAACGGCGCCAATCATCAGGTGGCTCCTGACGGAAATTTTATTTTTGCTTTTCCCAGAGACCAAAAGGCTGAAGCTGAACTGCTTTTAACAAAGGAAGACGGCGAAGCGGCTTCCCACATATTGCATATAGCCCCGAGCCAATGGGATATCCAAAATCTTAAAGGCGTGCCGCAACGCAAAGTAACTCCGTCCAAAGAAGATGAAGCGGCCATTTTATCCGAGCGCACGCTTGTTCGCGGCGCCTTAAAAGGCGACAGGCTGGAAACTTATTGGCAAAAAGGCTTTATCGAACCGGTCAAAGGGCGCATCAGCGGCTATTTCGGCGGACAAAGAATTATGAACGGCAAAAAAATGAATCCCCATTCCGGAACAGATATTGCCGCGCCGATCGGCACGCCGATTAAAGCTTCCGGAGATGGTATTGTAACGCTGACTGCTCCAAATACTTTTTATTCCGGCAATGTCGTTATAATAGACCATGGACACGGTTTGCAGACAATTTATGCACATATGAACAAAATCTATGTCAAACAGGGGCAATCCGTCAAACAAGGAGAGATTATCGGCGAAGTTGGCAAAACCGGTCGAGTAACCGGCCCGCACCTGCATTGGGGAGCCTCATTGCGCAACACCCGTTTTAACCCCTATTCTTTATTAAAATTGAACAAAAACAACGATTCTTGTTTTAATTTATAAACGTTTGGGATAAAATAAGATTAAAATTTAAAGCTTTGCAAGAGGAACAACATGAGTGAAAACATACATCAAAACATAAACTTGGAAGCAGTAACCTGTCTGATTGTAGACGATGACAAATTTTCACGGACTTTTATCAAAACCGCCCTCTATCAGATTGGCGTTAAAAACACCAAAGAAGCCAATAATTCTCAAGAAGCTTTGGAACTTCTGAACGATTTTAAAATTGATGTTATTTTGCTGGACCAGCAAATGCCCGAAAAAAGCGGTCTTGAGTTTGCACGCGAACTAAAATCAGGCATGCACGGCACCCAAAATGTTCCAATCATTATGATTACGATTGATACCAAAGAACAAACTGTATTAACCGCCAAAAATCTGGGAATTCAGGAATATTTGGTTAAGCCTATTTCTCCGCTTGCCTTAAAAAAGCGCATTTGCAGTGCAATCGGACTTAAACAAGAAAGAGTATAACCTTGACTAACGAAAACATCATTCTGTTATCAATCCTACAAGGATTTACGGAATTTTTGCCTGTGAGCTCATCCGGACATCTGATTCTTTTCTCCAAATTCACGACATTCCCTGACCAAGGAATGGCTCTCGACGTTGCCATGCATGTCGGATCAATTCTCGCGGTTATGATTTATTTTTCCGAAGACATCTGGGAAATGGCCAAAGGATTGTGGAAGAGATATTTTTTGCCGGATTTCAGCATTGCCGGCAACAAATTATTCTGGCTGATTGCCATTGCCAGCATTCCGGCCGTTATTGCCGGCCTGCTGCTGAATGCACAAGGCATGGAGTGGATGCGCAGCTCTAAACTCATCGGCTGGACTATTCTCGGCTATGGTTTGTTGCTGTTTATTGCAGACAGTATCGGCATGACGATTCGCAAAATAAACCATTTAAGCGTTTTAGACGCGCTTCTCATCGGTTTAGCTCAATGTTTGGCATTGATCCCCGGTACCAGCCGTTCCGGAATTACCGTCACAATGGGCAGATTCTTGGGAATGGAACGCCGCGAAGCTGCAAAATTTTCCATGCTGCTGGCGATTCCCACAATTATCGGCGCAGGATTATTAGTCGGATTACAGCTTTATCAACAAAATAATTTAAAAGAAATCATTTTAGCTATTGACGGAATCACATATTCGTTTATATTCTCCATTGTTGCAATTTACGTTATTATGTGGTGGTTGAAAAAATCAACCTTTATGCCTTTCGTAATTTACAGAATTTTTTTAGGAAGCCTCTTGCTTTTAGATTCTTACGGGTATATACATATAACGCAATAAGCAAATAAGGATTATGCCCTGGTGGCGGAATTGGTAGACGCGCATGCTTCAGGTGCATGTTGGCTCAGCCAGTGGAAGTTCGAGTCTTCTCCAGGGCACCATAATAAAAACAGACCCCAACGGGTCTTTTTTTATTATGGTGAATAGGGATTGTTGCGAGCAAGGAAAGCGACAGCAACCGCAGCGAACCTACAAGGTTCTTTGTAGACACTTCATCTTTCCGGTAAATCTGATAAAAAACATTTCAAAGCAAATTTGCTTACCAAACATTAAGAATTGTTTTGCCAATATAAATATTATTAAACAATCAAGGATACAATCATGTTAGAAATCATAATCCCTCTTATAATCTTCATTATATCTTTCATCATCATTCCCGGTTTAAGAATTGTCATGCAATACGAAAAAGGCATTATCTTTACTTTCGGCCGTTATACCAGTACCAAAGAACCGGGCTTAAGATGGTTTGTGCCTGTCATCCAAAGTATGCAGAAAATAGATATGCGCATTATGACTGTAGATGTTCCCAAACAAGAGGTCATGACCAAAGACAATATTCCCGTCAACATAAATGCCGTCGTATATTTCAAAGTCAAAAATCCCGAAAATGCAGTCATTCAAATTTCGGACTACATTATAGCCGTCATTCAGCAAAGCCAGTCAGCGCTCAAAGACGTTATCGGCACTAACGACTTGGATACGGTTTTGTCCGAAAGAAAAAGAATTGGCGAAGAAATAAAAAACATTGTTGATTTAGCCACAGAAAAATGGGGAATAGATATTGAAGCAATTAATGTTCAGGAAATTGAACTTCCGGAAGATATGAAACGCGCCATGGCAAAACAGGCCGAAGCGGAAAGAAATCGCCGTGCTATGATTATTGCAGCCCAAGGCGAAGTAGAATCCGCGCAAAAAATGCTGGAAGCTGCCGAAACGCTGGAAAAGAGTCCGGTAACCATGCAGCTAAAAACATTGCAAACAATCAAAGATATTTCCACATCTCCGTCACAAACGATTGCCCTGCTTCCGATAGAAATAAGCAATCTGTTAAAAAAGTAAAAACACATAACAAAACCCTCCCAAAGGAGGGTTTTGTTATAAGAAGAAACGCTATAAAGCTTAAAGAGCAGCCATATCATAATTATCAGAAACAGGAACCTCCGTCAGACAATGATGATGACAATGCCTGTGTCTGGGAGCATAATGATGCCGATGCGGCGGCCGCGGGGCATAGTAATAATAAGACGGAGCCGGACTATAATAATCCAGCAACGAACAACAGCCGCTTAAAACACTGATACAAATTATACCGCAAAAAACTGCAATAAATTTAAAATAATTCCTTTTCATACAACAATGAATTAAAGGTTTAGACAAATAATTAACGAATTAGCTTAAGCATAACACAAAAAAATGAATTTGCCCAGTCGGAATTTCCCTCTTTAAAAAACGGATTCTACCATTACATAAAACGTATAATATATTGTTTATAAATATTTTTTCGATTCATCTGGCAGTTTATAGATTTATATGTTATAATATAAGGGTCTTCAATTATGGAGGTATGGGGTATGGAATATAACTTAACATCTTTTGAGCTTCTGAAAATGGATGTCCGGCTGGATCGCGCCATTAAAGAAGAAGAAACACATGTTTGGAAAAACTTAATCAGAATAGAACAGCTTAAGCGGCAAAAAACAAAAGAGAAGAACACTCTGCTCCGCAACAGAATTCAATGCACGAAGACGATTATGTAAGAAAATATAATACAAAAAAAAGAAGAGCTGCCGGAAACGACAGCTCTTCTTTTTCGCTAAGTTTTACTTGCGGAGTTCGCCTCCGGTTTTCTTGGAAACATCAACAATGACTTTATTCATCATATTTTCAATTTCCTGATCGGTAAAGGTTTTGTCTTTGGGCTGCATCGTAAATGCAATGGCAACGGACTTTTTGCCGGCCGGCAGATTTTCGCCCTCGTAAATGTCAAAAAGCCGGACATCCGTAATATAATCGCGATCGGCATTTTTGGCCGCAGCAATAATATCCGCCGCTTTGACCGTTTTATCAACCACAAAAGCCAAATCCTTATCCAGAGGTTGCAATTGCGACAATTCAAGTTTCTTGCGGCCTTTGCCGGCACTTTCACGCGGTGCAGGAATATTGTCCAACAGCACCTCAAACGCAACAACTCGCTGTTTGATACCCATTTTTTTCAAAACAGACGGATGCAACTCGCCAAAATAAGCCAAAACATTTTTGCCCAAACGCAAACTGCCGCTGCGTCCCGGATGATAATAAGACGGCACATCGGCAAAAGCCTGAGCATTTTCCCAAGGGCCGTTCGCTGCGGCAATTGCAGCTATTGCATCGGCTTTGGCGTCAAAAACGTCATAAGCTCTCGGCTCTTCCGCCCAATGTTTTTTACTTGTCATGCCGGTACGAATTCCGGCGGCTGCTAAAATTTGGTTCCCTGGTTTGCGACTGTAAAACTGCGGGCCGACTTCAAATAAAGCCACGTTTGCATAACCTCGGGCAATGTTGTTTTTTGCCCCGAGCAGCAAATTCGGCAATATCGACGGGCGCATTTCATTCAAATCGGCAGCAATCGGATTAAACAGCAAGACAGGTTCCGCTTCAGGTCTACGGAACATTTCCGCCAAGTTTGAATCTGTAAAGCTCCAAGTAACCGTTTCAAGCATTCCACGGCTGGCCAATTCATGTTTCACGGTAACCGTGCGACGCTGAACAGGCGTTAAAGTCTGTTTCGGGAATTTGTCATGCGGCAAAGATTCTGCCGGAATATTATCCAAACCGACCATACGCACAACCTCTTCAACCAAATCATGCTCGCCTTCGATATCACCGCGCCAAGTCGGAGAAACAGCTTTGATCTTGCCGTTTTCTTCGCTGGTTTCAAAACCGAGATTATTTAGAATTTCAATAATCTTAGCCTTTTCAATATCAATGCCGATAAAATCTTTAATCCGGCTCGGGCGCAGATAAGCCACACGCTTTTCTTCCGGTTCCGCTCCGGCGATTTCAATATCGGAAGCTTCGCCGCCGCAGATTTCCAAAATCAATTGCGTTGCATAATCAGAACCCAAGATATTAGATTTCGGATCTACCCAGCGCTCATAACGATAACGGGAGTCTGAATCAATCTGGAACTTGCGTCCGGTACGGGAAATGCAGTCAGGACAGAACAAAGCGCATTCGACAAACACGTTCTTCGTTTCTTCCGAGCAGCCTTTCTCGGCGCCCCCCATAATTCCGCCCAAACATTGCACGCCGGCATCATCGCAAATACCTAAAGACTTGCAATCCAAAGCATATTCTTTGTCTTCTAATGACATAAACTTTTCACCGTCATTTGCCATGCGAACCGTAATGTTGCCATTAAGTTTGTCCGCATCAAAAACATGCAGCGGGCGCGCCATATCAAAATTGATATAATTGGTAATATCAACCAAAGGCGAAATAGAACGCAGGCCGATAGCTGTCAGGCGGTCTTTCATCCACTTCGGCGTCTCAGCCTTGTTATTGACATTTTTAATATAACGGCCGACATAAACCGGACAAGCATCCGTTGCCTGATTATTGACTTTGACAGGACTTTTATAAGTGCCGGCAATTTTTTTAATATTGAGCGGTTTCAGCTTGCCGAGGCCGGCAGCAGCCAAATCTCTGGCCACGCCGCGCACACCGAGACACTCGGCACGGTTTGGCGTAATAGAAATATCAAAAACCGGATCAATATTCAAAACTTCGGCAGCAGGAACGCCGATTTTGGCATCTGCCGGCAGTTCAATAATTCCGGAATGGTCTTCGCCGATGCAAAGCTCTTTTTCGGAACACATCATACCGAAACTTTCAACACCGCGGATTTTGCCAACTTTCAAAACTTCGCCATAACAGGGAATAACCACGCCGACCGGAGAAAAAATGCCTTTAAGGCCCTTCTTGGCATTCGGCGCACCGCAGACGACCTGATAATCTTTACTGCCGTCATTAACCGTCAGCAAATGCAAATGGTCTGAATCCGGATGCATTGTGCATTCGCTGATTTCAGCCGTTACAAAACCTTTTAAGGCCGCCGCGGGATTAACAACTTCCTCAACTTCCAAACCGATTTTAGTCAGCATTTCGCTGATTTCTTCAACGGAAGCGGTTGTATCCAAATGTTCTTTTAACCATGATAATGTAAATTTCATTTTTTGTCTCCCTATCTGCCTGCCCCGCCGTTATTGCTCAATCCTCCGGTCATGGAAGATTCGTCAAGCGGCGTAAATCCATAGTGCTTCAACCAGCGGACATCAGATTCAAAGAAAGTCCGCAAATCGGGAATACCGTATTTAAGCATAGCCAAACGGTCTATACCGACACCAAAAGCAAAACCCTGATAAATATCGGGATCAATGCCGCCTGCTCGCAAAACATTCGGATGAACCATACCGCAGCCGAGAATTTCGAGCCAATCGTCACCGGCGCCGATTTTAAGTTCGGTTTTGGTTTTCAAACAGCCGATATCCATTTCGGCAGAAGGCTCGGTAAACGGAAAATAAGAAGGGCGATAACGCACATTCAAGTCATCAACCTCAAAAAAGGCTTTAACAAAGTCATACAGACAGCCTTTCAAATGCGCCATGGTAATATTTTTATCAATGACCAACCCCTCAACCTGGTGGAACATCGGCGTGTGGGTAGCATCATAATCAGAACGATAAGTCCGCCCCGGCGCAATAATGCGAATGGGGGGCTGCTGCTTTTCCATGGTACGGATTTGTACCGGAGAGGTATGCGTACGGACAACATAGCTGTCGTCGAAATCTTCGCTTTCAGGATTCGGAATGTAGAAAGTATCCTGCATTTGGCGTGCCGGATGATTCGCCGGCATATTCAGCGCATTAAAATTATGGAACTGGTCTTCAATATCCGGTCCTTCGGCAACCGAAAAACCCATTTGTCCGAAAATGGCGACAACTTCTTCATAAATTTTTGAAACCGGATGAATACGCCCCTGTGTTTCCGGTCTGACCGGCAGGGTAATATCGACTGTTTCCGCTGCCAACTTGGCATTCAGTTCTTTTTCTTCCAATTTGTTTTTCTGAGCATCCAAGGCCTTTTCGACCTCTGCTTTCAACAAGTTGAGATTTTTGCCCATTTCTTTCTTTTCTTCAACAGAAAGAGAGCCCAAGTCTTTCATCATTGCGGTTAATCTGCCTTTTTTGCCGGTAATGGCAACTCTGGCTTCTTCTAAACTTTTCAAGTCTTGAGCGGCATTAATTTCTGCCAGCAGTTCAATCTTCAGACTTTCCATATTTTCCATTTTTCCACCTGTTTTTAATGATTTTAAAATGCAAAGGAGTCAACCGAAACCTCCAGTCAACTCCTTTGTATAAATTTATTTTTGCTTATTACTGAATGTATAAATGATTTTAGAAAGATGAACAGAGCGAAAGCACGAAACGGAAAACCAAAATATACAAATTAATATATGAGGATTTGAGTACGCACCACCGACGTTCGGTCGGATTTTTGCTCTAGACACCCTATAAAATTATTTATTCAAAGCGCTTTTTGCAACTTCAACCAATTTGGCGAAGTTAGCAGGCTCTTTCAAAGCAATATCAGCAAGCACTTTTCGGTCGAGTTCGATGCCGGCTTTGTTGAGCCCGCACATAAATCGAGAATAAGTCATATCGTTCAAACGTGTTGCAGCGTTAATACGTTGAATCCACAAAGCGCGGAAACTTCTCTTTTTGGCGCGGCGGTCACGATATGCATATTGTAATGCTTTTTCAACTTTTTCAACTGCTACTCTGAAAACGTTCTTGGAACGGCCTCTGTAACCTTTGGCCATAGAGAAAATTTTCTTATGGCGAGCATGGGCAGTTACACCTCTTTTAATACGAGACATCTTCTTTTACTCCTACAAATACGGCAAAAATTGCTTAACAATTTTAACATCAGCTTCGTTAACCAAAGTAGTTCCGCGAGCCTGTCTTTTCATTTTAGTACCTTTATTGAAGAGCAGGTGTCTCTTATTGGCAAAATTTCTTTTCAATTTGCCGGTACCGGTAACGCTGAAGCGTTTTTTAACGGCACTCTTAGTTTTCATTTTTGGCATTTTAATCCCTTTCAAAATCTAATTATTATCGGATTTCATGAGCCGTCAGGCATGCCTTTTCGCCCGAATGACTCTTCAAACAACGAGTTTATACACTCAAACAACCGCTTTGGCAAGCAATTTTTATAAAAAAAACTTGTAATAAAAAAAAAGATAACATAATATCATCCATATAAAAACTTATTATAACAATTATACGCTATGGTTTTAAATGAAAAACAGCAAATTGCTGTGCTTGTTTTGGCTTTAGTTGCCTGCGCAAGCCTTCTCAGCAACATCTGCTTGTTAAAAAAATGCAGAGAACAGGAAAAAACCATCAAAAAACAGCAGGAAATGCTATGGTTTTATGACACTTTGGCCGAAGTTCCGGATAGTATTCCAGACATTCGTTGAAATTCCGCCGCAAACATTCAAAAAATCCCCCGCCCACTCGGACGAGGGATTTTCCTTTACTGATAAAAATTATTTTCGCTGACAAAAGCCGCGGCGCGCAAATCCACAAGCTTGCCGTTTTCCAAACGGACACACCTGTCCATTTTGCCCGCCAAATCAAAATTATGGGTCGCAATTAACGCTGATAAATGCGTTTCTTTGACAATGGAAATAAGCTCAGAAAATACCGTTTCCGAAGTTCTGGGATCCAAATTTCCGGTCGGCTCATCCGCCAAAAGCAATTTAGGCGTATTAGCCAAAGCTCTGGCTATTGCCACACGCTGTTGCTCACCGCCGGAAAGCTCTGCCGGACGATGTTTCAAACGCTTTTCCAAGCCAAGGCGGCTTAACAGCCATTGCGCTTTTTCCCGCGCTTCTTTCATGGATACTCCGGCAATCAACTGCGGCAAAACCACATTTTCCGTCGCGTCAAAATCTCCGAGCAGATTATGATATTGATAAACGAACCCCAGATAATCGCGGCGCAAAGACGTCCGCATCGCATCGCCAAGCTTGCTGCAATTCTGCCCGTCCAAATAAATATCGCCGCCGCTCGGCCTGTCCAACAATCCGGCAATCTGCAACATCGTTGATTTACCCGAACCGGACGGACCGACCAAAGCAATCACTTCACCCGGCATAATATCCAAATCAATACCGCGCAAAACCTCTAACGTCTGGCCGCCCTGTTTAAAGCTTTTTACAACCTTTTTTAATTCCAAAGTCGGTTTTTTATTATTCATAACGCAAAGCCTCCACCGGATCAAATTTCGCGGCGCGGTACGCCGGATAAATCGTTGCCAAAAAAGAAAGGAGCAGAGAAATGCCGACCACTACCGAAACTTCAAGATAATCAACCTTGGCCGGCAGTTTTGACAAGAAGTAAATCTCGGCAGAAAACAATTCTTTGCCGGTCATGCTCTGTAAAAACTGGCGGATGTTTTCAATATTGTCACAGAACAACAAGCCCAAAGCCAGCCCCAAAGCCGTTCCGACCACGCCGATAAACGCGCCGTCCAAAAAGAAAATCCGCATAATCATGCCTTTGCTGGCGCCCATTGTCCGCAAAACGGCAATATCCCGCCCCTTGTCTTTCACCAGCATAATCAAACCGGTAATAATATTAAAGGCGGCAACCAGAATAATCATTGTCAAAATTAAAAACATTACATTTCGTTCAACGGCAATCGCATTAAAAAACGCCGCATTTGACTGCTGCCAGTCATAAACGTAACCGGCGCCGCCGATACTTTCTTCAATGGCTTTGCGAACCGCTTTCAGCCACTTGGCATCGCTCAAAGTCACATCGATATGCGAAACGCCTTCTTTCATGCCAAAATATTTCTGAGCAGCCTCAAGCGGCATCAAAATAAAATTTGAATCATATTCAAACATGCCTGCATTAAACGTGCCGATAACCCGATAAGCTTTCATTCTCGGAACCGTGCCGAAAGCCGTAACCTTGCCGTTTGGCGAAATCAGCGTAATCTCGTCTCCGGGAACAACCCCCATTTTTTGCGCCAGACGATAGCCGATAATGACATTGTCATCACGAAAACCGCTCATATCCACGCCGGCAACAGCTTCGCGCAACACATCCTTTTTCAAAAGGTCATCGCGGCCGATACCTCTGACCATAGCGCCTTCGGCAGCCTTTCCGGCAGAAACCAGCAACTGGTTTTCAATCATCGGAACCACAAGCTTAATATGGGAAAATTCGGAAATATCCTTAACTGCCTGCTGATAATTGTTAAACGGAAAACCGGACGGCGACATAATGCCAATATGCCCGTTAATGCCGAGAATACGGGATAAAAGCTCCTGGCGAAAACCGTTCATGACCGACATAACGATTATTAAAGTCGCCACGCCCAAAGCAATACCGGTAAAGGCAAAACCGGTAATCACCGAAATAAAGCCTTCTCGGCGTTTGGCTTTCAAATAGCGGCCTGCGACCAGACGTTCGAATTTTGCAAAAAACATAAAGAAACACTCCTCGAATTTACTTTAAGTTATAAGGAAATTCTGCCGATTATGCAACCGGTCATCTCGTAATGTGCATAAAAAACACGCTCCGCCAAGAGCGTGTTTTTTACATTTATAAAAGTTTGATATGTAAAACATAAGAACATATAAAATTCAGATAGTGGAATTTATAAAGTGATTTCTAGATGTGATAAAAATTCTAGGGTACATAGAAGTACATGAATTTTTATCAGCACCGTAAAATTGCTTTAGAAAACCGCTAAATGAATTTTATCAAACGAGCATGGTATTCAACAAATCCTGACAATAAGCCCTCATCTCTGCATCTTCCATTAAAGTAAGCTTGAGGTTGGACTTTTCCAAGTCTTTGTTGGTTCCGCAGTCCAAACGCATGGCATCGCAGAGCACGCCGGTTAATTTCATGCCGCGTTCGGCTGCCAGCCCCATGGCATCAGCCAAGTTAATCTCGCCGTTATTGCCCTTGCGGACTTCCGGCAAAATATCCATAATCTCATTCGGCAGAATATATGGCCCCATACTGGCATAATTAGACGGAACATCTTCCAAGGCAGGCTTTTCGATTTTGCCTTTGGCATGAACGACACGCCCGTCGCGAACCGCGCCGATTAAAGCGCCGTAACGAACCATTTGCTCCCGCGGAAATTCCATAATATTCTCAACCATGCCGCCTTCTTTTTCATAAACATCAAGCAGCTGTTTAAGAACGCCTTGACCGTGAACGTTAATATAAACGTCATCCGGCCACATAACGACAAAATCCCTGTCGCCGACAATATCTTTTGCCATCAAAACGGCATGGCCGTTACCCAACGGCTCTTTTTGTTCGGCAAAAGAAAACTTCATCCCTTCGGGAATAATCTCCCGAACGGCTTTCAACAAATCCAGCTTGTTTTTTTCTTTCAAATGGTTTTCCAGCCAAGGATAAGGCGCATAATATTTTTCAAAAAGGTGTTTGCATGACTGGTCGCTGTAAATAAAGACGATTTCTTTGATTCCGATTTCGGCACAGGCATCAACGGCATATTGGATAATCGGTTTGTTATGGAGGGTTAAAAATCCTTTGTGAAGAACTTTGGTTGCAGGAAGGTTGCGGGTAGACAAGCCGGCAACCGGCAAAATACAAACTTCGGGTTTTCTATTCATGGTATACTCCAAAATAATTAAAATTACTTTATGGCGAAAATATAACACATAAAACCAATTAAACAAGAGCTATTTCTTGATAATCACACCCGATGCTTTCGAAATTTTGCCTTGCGTTTTCACAACCAGTCCGCCGGTATTGTCTTTAGGCGCTTCAGGCCGGACGTCTTTTGCTTTTTCAGCTGCCGGCTTAACGGCCTGTTGCTCGTTCTTACCCCCGAAATCCAAAACTTTGACATTCTTTTTCTCAACAGCTGTTTCAGACTTCTCAATATCCTCCAGATCACGGACAACCGTCTTGCTGACACCGGTTCCTTTTACGGAAATACTGCCGGTGTTTTCTTCCAGTTTGCGCTTTTTCTCTTCTTCTTCTTTCTTTTTCTTATAAGCGTCTTCTTCAATCTTTACCCGTTCGCCGGCATAATTCAGAAGCTCTTGGCTGGTCTGGGTAATTGACGGCACATATTTTGAAGCGTCAAACAGCAGCGTATTGATATCATTGGCATATTTTTCAAGCTCGGCATTATTTTTGCTGGCCTGAATGTTAACATAATCAGCCTGAACGCTGCCGGCAATATTATCAATCGCCAGAATATTTCCTTCCAACCGCTCTTTCAGACGCTTGACATTTGCATCGCGATTAAGCTCATACCCTGTTACGATAGCGGATAAACGCTTGCCCAAATCGGCATAAGCGGCACGGTAATCTGCCGCCAGTTTTTTGGCCTGATTATTCTGCTCCGTAATTTGATTGTAGCTGTCATTAATCACAAATTTCAAATTCTTAATGCTATTCTCTTCAACCGCGTTTCTGATTGCCTGCAATTCTTTGGCATTTTCCTCGTTTTTACGGCTCATATCCTGCAACAGCTGTTCATCAACCTCCGGCGTTTTAGCCATTAACTGCAACTCGGACAATGAAGCTTCCAGTTTTTTAATCCGCTCCTCAACAGCCTGATATCCCTGTAGAGCATCCTGAAACTTTGCCCGCTCCGTTTTGCTCTGCAAATCAGGGCGCAAAACATTTTGAACTTCGCTTTCCGCAGCTTTAACCACTAATAAACGGTCTTTCAGCTCTTTGGCCAGACGATCGCGCTCGGCTTGGCGAAGCGCTTCGTTTTGCGCTTCCAAATCAGCTTGGCGCTTATTATACATAACGGCCAAATCGTTGGTATCGGTATCTAATGCCGGCGTCATCAAAGAACCGCTGTAAGAAAAGGCAAAGCCCGGCAAATAATCCGGCTTATGATATTTCAGGCTGAAACGGGCATTCGTTTCCCAGTTAGCCATGGAACCGTTATCTGTCAGCGTCATATCAAATTGGTCTGCCGCAATCGCCACGTTATCCAAATTATACTCACCGTTTGCAATCCGCAGTTTTCCCTGAACAGACTGCAATACCTCTTCCCCTTTTTGCAGGTTGTTTTTAACAAACATCGTCAATCCGTCCGAAGTCTCGCGCGTCAAAAGATCCTGATAGATTCCCTGCAGATTCCACCCTAAAAACCGCGTATCGGCAATTGCAAAAGAAATATCGGCATTCAGCATATTAAACATACTGTCAAAAGAGTCTGCCGCTGTATTAAACTTGATGTCGGCATCAAGCGTACCGCCTTTTAAACCATATTTTCCGCCGTTAAAGGAATTCTCAGAAATTTTATACTGGCTGAGCTGGACATCGCCTTTTAAAGACGGCCGGTCAGGAGAGATTCCCAATTCCAAATCGGCATTGATTTTTCCGCCGTGATAATCCGCCTTAAAATGTTCTAATTTTGCGGCCATATCTTTAAGCGAAAGTTTAAAATCGGCAAAATCAAATGTAGTATCCTGATAGCTCAGGCGCGAGATTTTAAATGTTCCGTCAAAATCAAACGTACTGTAAAACGCATAATTAAGCTTTGTCATGTCATAAACCGGCTTAGCCAGAAAATCTGCTTTTCCGGTGGCAGTTTCCCTGAACGAAGAGGTATTGTTCTCTTTGATGACAGCCTTATTATAAAAGAACTTATCCAATTCAAATTTATTAATATCCAAATTAGCGGCAATAATCTTGCGTTCATTGGTATTATCATACCGAACATCGCCTTTGAACGTATTGGCGCCGATATTGAAATCTACAGGATTCAGTGCAAAATAATCCGGCTTGCCGACAAATTTTCCTTTCAGTGCAAACAATCCCAAAGCAAAAGCTTTCGGTTCATATTTAATATTGAGGTCATTAAGCGTTTTGACAAAGTCACGGCTTTTAACTTCCAAATCGCCGTTAAAAACCATTCCCTCTTCCGTCCGGCTGGCCTGACCGCCATAATTGACATTAATATAATCCAGCTTAGACACCGTTTTCATTGCCATACGCTCCAGCGAACCGGTAACAATGCCTTTGCTGCTGAATGTTTTTAAGGTTTTCAAATCAATATCCGGCGCCTTAATGTCAAGCTTGTTCAAAAATGAAGAAAAATCCTTAGTCGCAACATCATATTTCAGGTTTTCAAAAGCCGCTGCCGTACCGAAACCTTTGATCTTTCCTTTCAGATTAACCGCCGCATTCGCAACGCTCGCAATATTTAAATCATTAATTTGCAATTCGCCTTTTTGCAGGCTGCCGTCTAAAACGATATTTTCAAACGGAATGCCCTCATAAATGCCCAAATCAAGGCGTAAGCGCAGTTCGGCATAAGCATCATTCAAAAAGCCGAGCTTGCCGAAGCGGTAATTCATCCGCTCCGAAAAACCTTTATCTGCCAATTCTTTAGGCAGCGGCTTAACATAATTGTCAAAATTAACCATATCGGAAGAAGCATCAAGATACAGGTTAAATTTCTCATCGTTAATAATTCCCGCCATACCTTTGATTGTGCTCTTGTCAATAGTGAGTTCAAACGGACTGATACTGATTTTATTATAATTTCCGGCAATATCGGCTGTTGCGGAAACACGGCGCAAAACAGTATCCAGATTCGTTTCCGGCTGTATCTCCAGCCATTTGAGCGTCTGCAAAAACTCGTCTGTCTTAAAATTCGCCGCCAAATTAAAAGTAAAATAACCCAAATCGGAATAAATATCGCCCTTAACGGAAGTTACTGCATCCCCCGGCAAAACGGCATTCAAATCGCGGATTTTAATTTTATTGTCAATCAAATCAAAACTGAATTTGAATTCCTTTATATTCTGCCCGTGGTAAGATGTTCTGACGGATTTAATATCGCCAAGCAAATCAAATTTAATATCAGGATTATAATTGGCCTCGCCCTGATTATATTTTTTCAAAAGCTGCATAACGCCTTTAACCGCCGGATCTAAATCCAAATCGGTAAAATTAAAAACAAGCTCGACTTTTGAATGCGGCTTTTTGGCATCATCTTCATTTGCCAAAACTTCTTTTTCGTCAAGCAGCGGAATAAGCACGTTGCCGGCACCTGCCGTTGTGCCGTATTTCATCACAAAATTGGTCAGCTCGACTTTGGTTTTATTGCTCTTAACTTCCAAAGCAACAGCCAGAGGATAATCATATTCCGGCGCAAAATTAACGTCTTTGAAGTTAGAATTGACAAATTCCATCAGTTTTTTTGATTCGAAAATCAAATTGCCGTTCACGGCATTATTCTGCACTAAAACAGATCCGTCAAAGCGGATAAATGTCTCTGTTGCCGGCTGGTTGATAACCAGATTAACCGTTGTGGCAAAACCGCTTGCCAGTTTGCCGATAGAAAAAGCAAAACCTTCGGGATTATTATCCTTGATATAAGTTCCCTCAATACGGTAAGGGCCGAAAATACTTTGGGCAATCACCTCTGCGTTCAAATTCTCAAGCTTAAGGTTAATATCTCTGGCAACATCAATCAGATTAAGCTTGGCTTTTTCAATCATAACGCTGTCCAGCGTTATTTGCATGGTTTCAAGGTTGGCGCGCTGATCGTCGGTCAGCGTTCCTTCCCAGTTCAAACGGCCGTCTTCCATAACTTCCAAACGAATATCCGGCTCTTCCAATGTCATCATCTTAACATCAAAATCGCCGTTAATCAGCGCGCCTAATGCCAAATCGGCCGTCAACGACTTGATTTGGGCTAAAGGCTCGTCCAGATCCTCTCCGGGATTATAAATTTTTATATCTTCCGCCCTCAGATTCGGAGAAGGCAGTAACGTCAAATGAGCCGGACCGTCAAATATAATCCTTTTGCCGGTAATATCCGAAAACTCGGCGGCAATCTTGTCTTTGTGCTGATTCCAGTCAATATTGGAAATATAGTAATAACCGCCGGCACCGGCGCCGGTTAAAAGCAATAAAAAAGTAATAATCAGAATTTTAAACAGGCTGGCAGGCTTGCGCGGCACGGCAAATTGCTCTCCGCCCAAAGGCATTTCTTCCGCGGGGGGCTGACGAAACGGGCGTTTAAATTTATTCTCTTTTGCTGAAACGGCTTCCGGTTCGGGGGAAAGATACCCTTCAGGCAAAGCATCTTCTTGAGAAATTTCTGCAATTTCATCATTTTCAGGCGTATTTTCTTGTCGCTTGCCTTTGACGTTCTCACGCATTGACGCAATTTTAGATGTCATTCCGAGCCAAAACTGTTTCACCTGTCTTCTCCTGCCGGGATTTAATAAATATTCAAAGATTCTTTACTATTTTCAGGTCTTATAATAACATGAATTCATTAATAAAACTTTTAAGGTCAAAATGCAAGAGATGAACAATTCCGCTACTGAATCAAAACTTTTTGAGTTGGCCGCTTCCGCCCGCGGCAAAGCCTATGTTCCTTATTCCGGCTTTCCGGTCGGCGCGGCTATTGAAACCGTTTCCGGCAATTATTACGCCGGCTGCAACGTTGAAAACGTTTCTTATCCGATAGGCACCTGCGCCGAAGCCGGAGCAATTGCCGCAATGGTAGCCTGCGGAGAACTCAAAATCAAAAAAATATTAATCATTGCCGGCGGCAAGGAATTAATTGCGCCTTGCGGCGCCTGCCTCCAGCGCATTAAAGAATTCTCAACCGATGAAACCGAAATTCTTCTGGCAACCCCCCGCGGCATAGAAAAAAAATTCTCTCTTGCCCAAATGCTTCCTTTCGGTTTTAACAATTCGGAGCTTAAACATGATTGAAAAAATTGCAGATTTTATCCGCTCAAAAATCCATAATGAAATTCCAGAAACCGCCATTATTCTAGGCAGCGGCCTCGGCGGCCTCGGCGAAGAAATCGAAAATCCGGTTTATATAGATTATAAAGACATTCCCGGATTCCCACACAGCACCGTCAGCGGACACAAAGGACGCCTGATTGTCGGGCGCCTTGAAGGCAAAAGCGTTTTGTGCATGCAGGGTCGAGTTCATCTTTACGAAGGGCATGACCCGGCCTCAATCAAACTGATTATTGAGGTTTTCAAATCTCTTGGCATCAAAAATCTGATTGTCACCAATGCCGCCGGTTCGCTCAAACTCGACATGCCGCCCGGTTCGATTATGCTGATTAAAGATCACATCAATTTCAGCGGGCGCAACCCGCTTGTCGGACCGAATGACGAAAATTACGGCCCGCGCTTTCCGGTGATGAACAATGCCTATAATGCTTCTTTTAGAGAAAAAGCCAAATCCATTGCCAAACAGCAGAACATCACGCTTCATGAAGGCGTCTATCTCATGGTATTGGGACCGAACTTTGAAACGGCAGCTGAAATCAGGGCTTTTCAGATTCTCGGAGCCGATGCCGTCGGCATGTCCACCGTGCCGGAAGTTCTTTGTGCCGTACATTGCGGAATTAACGTTCTCGGCTTTTCGGTTATCACAAACTACGGCACCGGCATGATTGAACAAACCCATGACCATGCGGAAACCCTGCGGCAGGCGGATTTGGCCGCGGCAAACCTCACCAAACTGGTACGCTGCTTTATAAAGGAGAATTAACATGGATGACATCATTGCCGCCCACACATTAATACATCTGCTTGATTTGACCGCCTTAAATGACGACGACAGCGAATATACCATTGAAGATTTGTGCGAAAAAGCCCGCACGCCTTACGGCAATGTTGCCGCCGTTTGCGTCTGGCCGAAATTTGTAAATCTTGCCCAAAACCTTCTGCGCAAAAGCGACATCAAAGTTGCAACCGTTGTTAATTTTCCCAAAGGAGAAAATAACCTAAACAACTTAAAAAAAGAGATATACCAGTCGCTTGACGCCGGCGCCAACGAAATTGACGCTGTTTTTCCCTATCATGAATTTTTGAATAAAAACTATGCAACCTGCGAAAATTTTGTAACCGCCGCCCGCGAACTCTGCGAAGGCAAAACGCTCAAAATAATCCTTGAGACCGGAGAAATTCAAAACTCCCTGAAAATAGCCCAAGCATCGCAAATCTGCATAGACGCAGGAGCCGACTTTATTAAAACGTCAACCGGCAAGACTAAAGTTTCGGTCACCCCCGAAGCGGCAAACGCCATTTTGGAAACGATAGCCTCAAACAAAAACAATGTCGGCTTCAAAGCCAGCGGCGGCATCCGGACAATCGACGATGCAAAAAAATATTTGGTTTTGGCTGCGAAAATCATGGGGCAAAAATGGATAACACCGTCCAACATGCGTATTGGCGCCAGCTCGCTGCTCAACAACCTTATCGCAACAATAAAAAGGGGGTATTAATATGCTGCCTCAAGAAATTATCCGTAAAAAACGCTCTAAACAAAATTTGAGCAAAGAAGAAATTGATTTTTTCATCAAAGGCGTAACAGACGGCAGCATAATGGATTCGCAGACAGCCGCGCTGACAATGGCCGTTTTCTTAAACGGAATGGATACTGAGGAAACCGTTGCCTTAACCTTGGCTATGAGAGATTCGGGAAACGTCTTAAACTGGTCTGATGTTAACGGGCCTGTCGTTGACAAACATTCCTCCGGAGGTGTCGGCGATAAAGTCAGCCTGATGCTCGCGCCGATGGTTGCCGCCTGCGGCGGTTTTGTGCCGATGATTTCCGGTCGCGGGCTGGGACATACCGGCGGCACGCTTGACAAGTTCGATTCAATCCCCGGATATCAGACCATGCCGGACAATAAATTATTCAAAAAAACTGTCAAAGAAGCCGGCTGCGCCATTATCGGACAAACCGGAAACCTCGCCCCTGCCGACAAAAAAATCTATGCCATTCGCGATGTGTGCGGCACGGTTGAATCCGTCCATTTGATTACGGCGTCAATCCTTTCAAAAAAACTGGCTGCCGGATTAGATTGTCTGGTTATGGACTTAAAATGCGGCAACGGCGCTTTTATGGATAACCTCGATTCTGCACGGGAACTGGCTCACTCAATCGTGAATGTCGCCAACGGTACGGGCACTAAAACCAGCGCGGTCTTAACCGACATGAATCAGGTTTTGGGGCGCCATGTCGGCAACGCCCTTGAAATGCTTGAGGCGGTAGAATATCTGAAAGGTGAAAAGGTTGATGCCCGCCTGCATGCGGTAACAATGGAACTCTGCGCCGAAATTCTTGTTTCCGCAGGGCTGGCAAAAGAGCGGGATGATGCAATGAAAAAGTTGGAAAATTCTTTGTCATCGGGCAAAGCGCTTGAAATTTTTGCCAAAATGGTTTCAACCCTCGGCGGGCCGGCAGATTTTGCCGAAAAGCCGGAAAAATATCTGGCCGAAGCCGCTGTCATAAAGCCGCTTTATGCCGAACATGCCGGCTATGTCAATGCCATGCAGACGCGCAATCTCGGCTTGGCAATAATAGGTTTGAAAGGTGGGCGCATCCGTTCCGACCAGCAGCTTGACTACGCAACCGGTTTCTCCGAATTTTGCCAAATCGGCGATTATGTTGACAATCAAAAACCATTGTGTTTCATTCACGCGCAAACGGAAGAAGATTGGAACCGGACTGCAGCAGAAATAAAAGCCAATATCAAAATTTCGGAAACGGTTCCGGCGCAAGCCCCGACAATTATTGAAAAAATTGCATAACCGTAAGGATAAAAAAATGAGCAGAGCAATTATCTTAATGATGGATTCTTTTGGAATAGGCGGCGCGCATGATGCCGAAAAATTCGACAATACGGGAGCCAACACTTTCGGGCATATTGCCGAAGCTAACGGCGGTTTAAAAATTCCGAACCTGCACCGCCTCGGACTGACACAGGTTGCCGAAGCAGCTTCCGGCAAAGCGCCGAACATCGGCTTGCAGGTTAAAAGCCCGATGGACATCGGCTGCATCAAAGCCCACATGAGCGAGACCAGCGTCGCCAAAGACACCACCTCCGGACATTGGGAAATGGCAGGCGTGCCCGTCTTGCAAAGCTGGGGATATTTCAAGCCGGATTATCCGTCTTTTCCGGATTCGCTGGTTAAGGATATCTGCCAAGAAGCCGGCATCAGCGGCATTTTGGGCAACAAAGCGGCCTCGGGAACGGAGATAATCCAAGAATTGGGAGAAGAACACATCAAAACCGGCAAACCGATTTTTTATACCTCTGCCGACAGCTGTCTGCAAATTGCCGCGCATGAAAAGCATTTCGGGCTTGATAAACTTTACAAACTCTGCGAAATCGCCTTTGAAAAAGTCAAACCATACAACATTGCCCGCATCATCGCCCGTCCGTTCGCCGGAGAAAAAGCAGGAGAATTTACCCGCACGCCAAACCGCCACGACTATTCGGTCAAACCTTTTGCCCCAACCGTGCTGGATAAGATGAAAACCGCCGGCGGCAATGTCATCGCCATAGGCAAAATCAGCGACATATATGCAGGACAAGGCATCACCAAAGCGTTGCATGCCAGCGGTTTGGAAGAACTCTGGGATGTAACGCTGGACGAAGTGATGAATGCGCCGGAAAACAGCATTATCTTCACCAATTTTGTTGATTTTGACATGCTTTGGGGACACCGCCGCAATGTCAAAGGCTATGCGGACGGACTGGAATATTTCGATTCCCGCCTGCCTGAACTTTTACCCTTTTTAAAAGATAATGATATTGTCATCATCACCGCCGATCACGGCAACGACCCGACCTATAAAGGCACCGATCACACCCGCGAGCAGGTTCCGATGCTGCTTTTCGGCAAAAAAATCCAATCGAGAGACGCCGGAGAAAGCAAAACCTTTGCGGACATTGCCCAAACGCTTGCCCGTTATTTCGGCTTAGAACCATTTGAATACGGAAAGTCGTTCCTATGAGTTATTTTGCGCCCAACCTCCCTTCTGACAAGCATTGTTTTTTCGGACGCCGAAACGGTTGTTCCGAAGGGCTGTATGCTTCTCTTAACTGCAGCCTGAAAAGTAATGACAATACTGAAAATGTCAAAAAAAATCTTGGTTTGGTTGCCGCGCATTATCAGCTAAAACCCGAAAACCTGATGTTGATAAACCAAGGTATCAGCGGCCATGCCGAATTTACGAAAACGGCGTCTCACCACCAAGTCACCGCAGACGGAATTGTCACCGACCGAAAAGGCATAATCTTATGTATCGGCACTGCCGATTGCACGCCGGTTTTGTTTTATGACGAAAAGAACCAAATCATCGGCGCGGCGCATGCCGGCTGGCGCGGCGCTTTGCGCGGCATTGCCGAAAACACGCTGGAAGTTATGCTGAAACACGGCGCCGAAATTGATGCAATTCACGCCGCAACGGGTCCCTGCTTACAACAGCCGTCCTTTGAAGCGGGAACAGACATGTATGAAGAGTTTGTTAAAGCCGCCCCCGATAATGAACAATGGTTTGCTTCCGGCAAAGATAAAGACCATTTTCAATTTGATATGGAAGGCTTTGTTATCGCCAAATTAAAAGCCTGCGGAATAAAAAACATCACCGCTTCCGGCATTGACACCTACGCAAAGGAAGAAGACTATTTCAGCTTCCGCCGCAATACACATCAAGGGTTGGTTAAAGTGCCGAAAGACTTTCCGGTACATTTATCGACCGTCACTTTATAATAAAGCTTTATTTTTTATTCAAATTGGAATATAGTTTCATTATTGTTTTAACAACTTGGTGGATTTTATGTCACCGTTAGGTAAATTTACGCTGGCGCTTTTGGGGCTTCGCTTCTTTGGTGCCGCAGGTCTTTTCTGGGGACTGTTTTTCGGCCATGTTTTAATTGACCGGACCAAACTCATCAAACTTCTGGAAAAACAGCTGAATATCATTGATGATAATATTCGGCTGATGCTGCCGTATAAATATTACCGTTGGTATAACCGCATTGACGGCAACTTCTGGGGCAAAATCTGGGGAACGGTTTTCGGCTCCCTGCTTTACGGCTTTCACGGTTTCCTTACCTTTTTCATTATCGGGCACTTTACTTTTGACACGCCAGACAGCCGCCATGCCAAAGCGTTTCGCCGCCGGCTTGACATTTTCTTCAATCAGAATATCTGCAAAATATTAGGAGCTGTTACAGGTTTTTCCCTGCACAGCCGGATTTTGCTTTTCAGCGGAATTATCATCGGTTTCTTTATTGACTATTATCGCTCGGAAAAGCAATTCCGTCCGCAGCTTTCATTTCTCAAAAATTTATGGTTTAAAACCAACCCGTTCAAAATTATGGTTCATTCCCTGACCGCCCGCAGCAATTCCATGGTACAATCTATGGCAGGACTGGCAGCCAAGGTAGCAAAATCCGACGGGCAGGTCAGCGAAAACGAAATCAGGGTTTTCAAAAAAATCTTCGATATTCCGGCCAATGAAAACCACAAAGTTTCCAAAATATTTAACAAGGCCAAAACCGCTGTCAGCGGTTGGGAAAACTACGCCAGACAAATCTGCCGGCTGACCAAAGATGACTTGGATTTGAAAGAAAGCGTGCTTGAAAGCCTGTTCAAAATTGCCTTGGCCGACGGCCCGTGCGGCAAAGACGAATTGGAACTGTTGCATAATATTGCCAAAGCCATAAATTTGCCCGAAGGAAATTTTGAAGTTATAAGGCAATCATTTGAACCCAAAACGGCAACTAACTCCAATGTTGCTGATTTTTATGAAGTTTTGGGCATTTTCTGTAATGCCAGCGATAAAGAGATAAAAGCCCGCTGGAAAGAGTTGATAAACATCTACCACCCTGACCGCGCTCAGGCCAACGGCGCCAGCATTGAAGAAGTCGAGCGCACCACCTTAAAAATGGCTGAAATCAATAACGCCTATCAAAATATTATGAAAAGCCGGAAAGCGGCTTAAAGGAAAATTATGGAAGAAATCTTACTCCCCCATTTTAACGAGCGCAAAGCACCGGTCAGCCTGTTGGTTCTGCATTGTTCTGCCCATACCGGCAAAGAAATGGCTGCCTGCCTGAATAAGGCGGAAGTAAGCGCCCATTATATTTTAGACTTGGACGGCAGCCTGATAAAATGCGTTGACGAGAGCAAACGCGCCTGGCACGCAGGCTTGGGAAGCTGGCGGGAATTTCAGGAAGATTTAAACTCCGGCTCAATCGGCATTGAACTCAGCAGTCTGAGTTTAGGGCAAACGCCGTATACGGAAGCGCAAATTAACAAACTGATTCCTTTTTGCCAAAAGCTGATGCGCAAATATAAAATCAAACCGCAAAATGTTATTGCCCATTCGGATTTGGCACCGACCAGAAAAGCAGACCCCGGCATTGCCTTTCCGTGGAAACGTTTGGCAAAAGAAGGCATCGGCTTGTGGTATCAGCCGCGCAATGCCGAAAAAATGCAAGAAAATAGTGTGGCAAAATTACTGAATATCATCGGCTATAAAACAGATTCGCAAGAAGAAACGATTGCAGCGGCTTATGCTTTCCGCCGCCACTTTCTGCCGGAAGAAGTGGCTGTTGATGAAGACGTGCATCATTTGGTCGACAATATCTACCCGCTCGGAGAAAAAAAACTGCTGGAAGGCGAAAAATTCTTAAAAACCTTAAAAGCCGTCGCCTATAGTTACCAAAATTTATAACCAATTTGATAAAACTCTATTAAAGAGGTTTATCCGCACAAAAACAAAAGTTTGATATGTGAGGCGGATAATAAGAATTTAGGAAAATTGAGAGGGAGTGTACATAGAAGTACATGACCGAGCAATTTATCCGCTAATTCTGTATTAGGCGCCCGCAGAGCAAACTTTTAAGCGAGTTTTAAGGCGTCGAGGAAACCTTGCAATATATAAGAAGCTGCCGATGAGTCGAGCACTTTTTTGCGGCGTTTGCGGTTCATATCAACTTCTTTAATCAAAAAATTTTCCATGGCAGAGGAAGAAAGGCGCTCATCCCAAAAGGCATAAGGCAAATGCGTCTGATTATAAACTTTCTCGGCAAATGTACGAACTTTGGCGGCGGTTTCCCCCTCCTCGCCGTTCATTTGCAAAGGCAGGCCGTAAACAATGCCGCCGATTTCTTTTTCTTCAATAATCTTTTTAATCTCGGCAACATCGGTTTTAAAATCTTGGCGATAAATTGTCTTATAAGCGTTTGCAGTCAACAGCATTAAGTCAGAAACGGCAACGCCGAGACGCTTGTCGCCATAATCAAACCCCAAAACGGCTTTGTATTTTTCAAGATTGGTTTTAAAGTCTTTTATTTCCATATTTTTCTCCTGCAAAATACTGTAATGCAAACAAATAATCTGTCAAATGCTAATTGATTTTTAATAAACTTCGGCTACACTTTCGGCAATACTGAGATTCTTTTTTTAATAGGGCAAAATAATGAAATTCAAATATATCCTCACTCTTTTACTTGGTCTGTTCGCCGCTTTTCCGGCAAAGGCAGAACTGGAAATTGACGTCAACGGCGCCATGCGCGACCCGATGCCGATTGCCATTCCCGAAATGATTCATGACGGTTTCTGGGTCGGACAATATGCCGGCAAGATTCGCAAAGTCATCATTGCCGATTTGGAACGCTCCGGCTTGTTCAAAGTCATTGACGACAACAGCTACATTCAGGAATTTTCTTCCATGGAACAAGAGCCGGCCTTTATCGACTGGCGCGCTATTAATGCTCAGGCATTGGTACAAAGCGCCATTCGCGAAGTTGACGCCAACCATTTGAAAATCGAATTCCGCCTGTGGGATGTTTACGCCGAAAGCCAGTTGAAAGCCCAGTCTTTCACCACAACCAAAGACAACTGGCGTCGTGTTGCTCACGTAATTGCCGACGCAATTTATGAACGGCTGACCGGTGAAAAAGGCTATTTTGACACCCGCATTGTTTATGTATCTGAAAGCGGTCCCGCCACCAAACGTGTTAAACGCTTGGCGATTATGGATCAGGACGGCGAAAACCATAAGTTTCTGACCTCTGGCGCCGCTATGGCCTTAACGCCGCGTTTCTCGCCAAACCTGCAAAAAGTGACTTATATGTCTTATGCAGGCGGCACGCCGAAAGTTTATATCTTGGATATTGAAACCGGCAGACAACAGCTTATCGGTAATTTCCCCGGCATGACGTTTGCGCCGCGTTTCTCTCCGGACAGCAGCAAACTCTTGCTTAGCTTTGCCGCCAACGGCCGCACCGATATTTATGAAATGGATTTGAAAAACCGCACCTCGACTCAGTTAACCAAGAATGCCGGCATTAACACTTCGCCAAGCTATTCGCCGGACGGTTCGCAAATCGTCTTCAACTCTGACCGCGGCGGCAACCAGCAGCTTTATGTAATGAATGCCGACGGTTCGGATGTTCACCGCATCAGCTTTGGCGCCGGACGCTACGCAACACCGGTTTGGTCGCCGCGCGGTGACTATATCGCCTTTACCAAAATGGCAAACGGCCAATTCTATATCGGCGTGATGTATCCGGACGGTTCGGGTGAACGCCTGCTGGCCAGCGGTTATCTGGTAGAAGGCCCGACGTGGTCGCCGAACGGACGTGTTGTTATCTACTTCCGCCAGGACAGAGGAACTTCTCGTTCTAATGCGCCGGTTAAGCTCTATTCTATCGACCTGACCGGTTATAACGAGCGGATGATTGTAACTCCGGCAGATGCTTCTGACCCCGCCTGGTCACCGCTTTTGCCGTAAACCCACTCAACAGAAAATCCCCTCAATTTGCTTGAGGGGATTTTTTTTAACAAAATATTTTACTTGAATATCATCGAATAAAGAGCTTCAAAAAAATCAGTATATTTTGCTAAAATAATTATACATAATATCCCCACTATCCTCATAAAAAACAATTCACATTTTTCTAAAGTTATGTCATAATTTTTTTTAAATATTTCATATGAAAACCATTCGATAACAAGAAACAAAACAAACGTAAAATCAAAAAGAAAAAAACAAATATTATAAGATATCGAAAAACGCAAAGGAACAACCTTTACTAAAACGATCAAATAGATAATAGCTTCAATTTTATTCAATATATTTTTGTATTTTTCCATTCCACTTCCTTCTATTCAAACACCCTTGAATAAAGAGCTTCAAAAAAATCAGTATATTTTGCCAAGATAATTATACCTAATATTCCCCACACCCTCATACAAAACAATTCATATTTTGTATCAAACTCATCTCCAACTTCTCCCGGCAAGAAACATCCTAATACCATAAGCAAAACAATAGAAAAATCAAAAAGAAAAAGCCAAATATTATAGGGGATTGAAGAATGCAGAGGAACGGTAAATGCCGCACAAATAAAATAAAAAATAACTTCAATCTTATTCAATATTTCTTTAACTTTCTTCATCTTACTTCCTCTTCTTATCAAATATCATATCAAAGGTTTTTTGTACACTTTCATTTAAGAACGCACTCGTTGCTGCCCTTTCAATCTGCCGGTTATTTCCTCTGCCATATAAAAATTTTCCAACTACCAATCCCAAAACATTACCAACTCCGGCAGCAGCAATATTCTTTGCATAGTCACCCGGCTTATTCTCTGAAACACCTGTCCCATATACAATACTACTCCCCGTCATATCCAACAAGTTTTTTCTTCGCATAAAACGCAAAGGTGTTCCTTTAGCCGCTTTAAACAATTTATTCGGGCTGACAAACGCTCCTGCGGCTTCCATGGTTCGGGTTGATACGGGCATTTCCCGTCGTCCGTCTTCAAGATTGCGCCTTTCAGTATCCCTGTAATGCCGATACCCTCTCTTCATTGCCTCTGAAAAACGCTCTCCGTTCTGATTCCACTTGGGATTCAAACTTCCTAAACCATAGCCGACAGCCCCGGCAGCCCCTTTAATTTCATCAGCCCACCCCAAAGAAACACCCTGCAGAGCCGATGAAGACAAATACCCGCCCTTTCTCAAAAGCTTGTTAAAAGCATTTTCCGTTTCACCTTCCGGTTTCATTACTCCGTCAACTTTCAAATGATTGTCCTTTTGAAACTTTCTGATACCGTCAAACATTTGATTATCGGTAAATTTTGTCATTCCCCATTCCGGTTCTTGATAATATCCCAAATTTTTAAGATATTTTTTCACGTTAAAAACATCATCGGGATTAATATTTGCCGTTGTTTCAGACACTTCTCTTTGCAATTTAAATAAATCTGACATCTTTTTTCTCCTTAAAATGATTTAAAATAAAAAAAATCCGCCGGATTTATCCAGCGGATTTTAAAGACACTTCTGCCTAGTGACTTTTTATATATAAAAAATTTTTTCTAAAAAGTCAAGGATTTTATTCCTAATAATTTAAAGGAAGAAATAAAATAAATTATTTGGAGAATGAGGAAAACAGAGTAATTTTCGGAGTGAAAAAATCCTGCAAACGACAATTTCTATGGGCATATAAAAAATTCGTTATATGAGGCTGATAATAAGATTTCAGGTTGAAAGTACCGCAGTGTACATTGAAGTACATAAGGATACTTTCATACCGCAAAATCTGTATTAGCAGACCATAGAACGAATTTTTTAGTTATCACCGATACGCAAAGCTTCAATAAACGCCGACTGCGGAACCTCTACCTTGCCGAACTGGCGCATTCTGAGTTTGCCTTTTTTCTGTTTATCCAAAAGTTTACGCTTACGGGTGACGTCACCGCCATAACATTTTGCCGTCACATCTTTGCGCAGGGCTGAGATTGTCTCACGAGCAACAACGCGTCCGCCGATAGCAGCCTGAATCGGGATTTTAAACAAATGTCTGGGAATCAAATCTTTCAAACGCTCACAAATTTGGCGGCCGCGCGCCTCGGCTTCGCCGCGGAAGCATAAAAATGCCAAAGCGTCAACCGGTTCCTCGTTAATCAAAATTTGGACCTTAACCAAATCTGATTCGTGATAGCCGATAAGTTCATAGTCAAAACTCGCATAGCCGCTAGTAATTGATTTCAAACGGTCATAAAAATCAAAAACGATTTCATTCAAAGGAATTTTATAAACCACCATTGCGCGCGTTCCGGCATAAGTCAGCTCAACCTGCTCGCCGCGGCGCTCGGTGCAAAGTTTCAAAACAGAACCGAGATATTCGTCCGGCACTAAAATCGTAGCTTTAACCCAAGGTTCTTCAATGGAGCGGATTTTCGTCACATCAGGCATATCTGCCGGATTATGGAGTGTCATATCGCTGCCGTCCGTCAAATGGATTTTATATGCAACCGACGGTGCCGTCGTAATCAAATCCAAATCAAATTCCCGACTCAAACGTTCCTGAATAATCTCCATATGCAGCAAGCCTAAAAAACCGCAGCGGAAACCCAGCCCCAAAGCAGTCGAGTTTTCATTGACATAATCAATGCTGGCATCATTGAGTTTCAGTTTTGCCAAAGCGTCTTTCAGCGCCTCATATTGGCTGGAATCAACCGGAAAAATCGAACAGAACACAACGGGAATAGACGGCTTGAAGCCTTGCAGCGCCTGCTCGCAGGGACGTTTGTTATCTGTAATCGTATCGCCGATTTTACAATCGCTGACACTCTTGATGCTGGCCGTTATATAGCCGACCTCTCCTGGATACAAGGCCTCGGCTTCCTGCATTTTCGGAGAAAAAATGCCGACACGGTCAACCAGATAAGTCGCATTGTTGCTCATCATGCGGATTTGCGTTTTCTTGCGCATCACGCCGTCTTTTACCCGCACCAAAATCACCACGCCGAGATACGGGTCATACCAACTGTCAATCAGCAAAGCCTTCAATGGCGCATCGGCATCGCCTTCGGGAGCCGGCAGGCGGGTTACAACTGCTTCCAACAAATCAGGAACGCCGATACCGGTCTTGCCCGATGTTTCAACCGCCTCGGAAGTATCCAGCCCGATCACGTCTTCAATCTGGCGTTTGACTTTGTCAACATCGGCAGAAGGCAAGTCAACTTTGTTCAAAACCGGAATAATCTCATGGTTATTGTCTAAAGCCAGATACACATTTGCCAAAGTCTGAGCCTCAACGCCCTGAGTGGCGTCAACCACCAGAACGGAACCTTCACAAGAGGCCAATGAACGTGAAACCTCATAAGAAAAGTCCACATGCCCCGGCGTATCCATAAGGTTGAGCTGATAGGTTTTGCCGTCTTTAGCCGTATAATTCAACCGCACGGTCTGAGCTTTAATCGTAATGCCGCGCTCGCGCTCAATATCCATTGAATCCAAAACCTGCTCGGTCATCTCGCGCTGCTGCAACCCGCCACAATATTCAATCAGGCGGTCGGCCAATGTTGATTTGCCATGGTCGATATGGGCAATAATCGCAAAGTTTCTAATCAAATCCAGATTTGAAGCCATTATACATTCTTTCTTCTAAAAAATTTTGCAAAATTCAGCTTCAAAATATATGAAAAAAAAATTATTCGCAATATATTATTAACTGTGCTAATATATATAATCATCTAAAGATTGGCTTGTTGCAGGAGAAATGTCATGAGAAAGATGTTGGATATTGATTTTGGCTCGACAAGATACGATGAACTTGTCCAGCTGCGCTATAAAATTCTGCTGGAACCTCTGGGGCTGAAATTTCTGGACATGCACCGGAACAAAGAAGCCAATTATCTCCATATCGGCTGTATTGAACAACTGGATGACAAATTGATCGGCGGCCTGATTTTAGCGCCTATTGATAATGAAACAATCCGTTTGATGCAGGTTGCCGTTGAAACCCGATACCAAGGGGAAGGCATCGGCCGCGAATTGGTTAAATATGCCGAAAAACGCGCCAAAGAAGCCGGCTTTAGCAAAATTATCATGCACGCCATGCTTTCTGTCGTCAATTTCTATGAAAAAATGGGCTATACGCAAGAAGGTGAAATCTTTGAAGAAGGCGGCATAACCTTTGCCAAAATGGTTAAAGACTTAAAATAAAAACAATTCTCAAACACACTCAAGCCGCCTGCAAAGGCGGCCGTTTTTTTATACTAAATTAATATGAATGAATTTATCTGACGAGGGGAATAATAAGATTTTAGGAAGCTGGCGACAGAATTGTACAAACAAGTACATGACTTAACCGGCATTAGGCGTCCACAGAGCTACTTTTCAAAACTCGGATAGCGGAATTTATAGAGTGATTTAGAAGGCGAGGAAAATTTTAGTATACAAAGAGGCACATGAATTTTCCGAAACCGCACTAAATCACTCCAGAAAACCACTAGACGAGTTTTATTCCCGTTGCGGCAGGCTTCCCGTCCCTGTCACTATACAATTCATAGCTGACAGCCTGGCCGTCAAACAAACGGCGAATACCGGTTTTTTCCAACTGGGTCACATGGACAAAAATATCTTTTTCGCCGCATTCCGGCTGAATGAAACCATAACCTTTTTTAGTATTAAACCACTTAACTGTACCTTTTAACATCTGTTAAATCCCTTATATTTGTTGTTTTCTTCTGATAATATACCCGCCTTTCGCTGCCACGACCAATCAACTGACTGTTCCGTATTTAAATAGCGGGCATTTTTCAGACCGCCGCACTTATCGGCACAACGCTGATTAACTCTGCTCGGCAAAAAATTCATTTCAAAAATGATTTGCGAAGACGCAGGAATACCGTTTGAAATAAGGCAGTGCTGCAAACAGGGAAAAGCCTGTTGAGTAAATTTATCAGCTTCTGATTGCCGCACCATATGTTTCTCCTTATAAAAACGACAATCATTAATATAAGCTTTGGCAAAACGATTTAAAGTATCGGGCTTTTCATTTTTATTCCCAACAAAAAAGGAAGCCGTTTCAGGCTTCCCGTTAAGTTTAGCGTTCCAGTTTTTTATAACGCATGCGGTGCGGATTGCAGGCTTCGTCACCCAAACGGCGGCGTTTGTCTTTTTCATATTCTTCAAAGTTTCCTTCAAACCACTCGACATGCCCATCTCCTTCATAGGCCAGAATATGCGTTGCCAAACGGTCTAAGAACCAACGGTCGTGTGAAGTGACCAAAACGCAGCCCGGATAAGCCATAATGCCTTCTTCCAATGAACGCAGCGTATCAACGTCCAAATCATTGGTCGGCTCGTCAAGCAAAATCACATTACCGCCTTTTTTCAGCATTTTTGCCATATGAACGCGGTTGCGCTCGCCTCCAGAAAGCTGTCCGACTTTCTTTTGCTGGTCCCCGCCCTTGAAGTTAAATTGGCCGACATAAGCGCGTGACGGAATAGTTTTTTTGCCAAGCTCCAACATATCCAAACCGTCAGAAATTTCTTCCCACACATTCTTATTGGGATCCAAACTGTCTCTGGATTGGTCAACATATCCCAAATCGACCGTATCGCCCAGACGGATTGAACCGGAATCCGGCTGCTCCTGACCGGTAATCATACGGAATAACGTCGTCTTGCCGGCACCGTTCGGACCGATAATGCCGACAATGGCGCCCTTCGGAATCTTAAACGACAAATCATCAATCAAAACCTTGTCGCCATAGGCTTTGGAAATATTATTGGCTTCAATCACCAAATCGCCCAAACGCTCGTTCATCGGAATATTAATATAAGCCTGAGTTATCTTATCTTTGGTCGCCGCATTCAACAATTCGTCATAAGCATTGATACGCGCTTTTGATTTTGCCTGACGGGCTTTCGGATTCTTTTGAATCCACTCCAACTCATTTGCCAAAGTCTTCTGGCGGGCATTTTCTTCGCGGGCTTCCTGTTCCAAGCGTTTTTGCTTCTGCTCCAGCCATGAAGAATAATTGCCCTCGTAAGGAATGCCCTGTCCGCGGTCAAGTTCCAAAATCCAACCGGTTACGTTATCAAGGAAGTAACGGTCGTGGGTAACCATAACCACGGTGCCTTTATAATCCTGCAAATGTTTTTCCAGCCAAGCAACCGATTCGGCATCCAAATGGTTGGTCGGTTCGTCAAGCAGCAGCATGTCAGGTTTTTGCAACAGCAGACGGCACAAAGCGACACGGCGTTTTTCGCCGCCGGAAAGCTTGGTCACATCGGCATCGGCCGGCGGACAGCGCAGCGCGTCCATGGCAATTTCAATCGTACGCTCCAAATCCCAACCGTTGCAGGCGTCAATTTTTTCCTGTAATTCGGCCTGTTCTTCAATCAGCGCATTCATCTCGTCATCGGTCATTTCTTCGCCGAATTTCATGGATACTTCTTCAAAACGCTTGAGCAAATCGCGGGTTTCGCCCAGACCGTCCATAATATTTTCCATAACGTTTTTAGACGGATCAAGCTTTGGCTCCTGTTCCAAATAACCGACTTTCACGCCTTCTGCCGCCCAGGCTTCGCCGTTAAAATCCTTATCAACGCCAGCCATAATCTTTAACAAAGTTGACTTACCGGCACCGTTCACGCCGAGAACGCCGATTTTTGCGCCGGGCAGAAAAGAAAGGGTAATTCCCTTAAACAGCTCTTTGCCGCCGGGGAAAACCTTGGTTAAATTTTGCATAACAAACACATATTGGTACGAGGCCATTCTTATCTCCATCTGAATATATTAACTTAGCAGAGAGTATACAGACAAATCTCAATTATGCAAGCCGGGAAATTTTAAGCTTTGTCAGCGGGAAGAACGGCGGGAAATATGCCCGATTGACGGCTCAGAATACGTTTCAACCGGAGCCTGCCGCACAGCGCGCCTCTCCGCCGGTTCCGCCTGAAGCTGAAGCGGACGATTGGTCGCAGCGTTTGAAACCGGAGCACTGGCCTGAGCCGCCCGCATTTTGCCTTGAGCTTTCTGAACGCTGCCGGCATAAACTTCTTTCAAATCCTCTTTAAGCTTACTGTCGCTTTTATAAATCTGCTTGGCATCATAAGGTGTCTTCGGGGTAATGATTTTGCCGTCTGGCATTTTAAGCGTTCCGTCTTCATATAAAGTAATGCGGAAAATATCCTGATTGTCAAATAATCCAGTTATCTCGCCGCAAAGATAGCCGCCGTCCCGTTGCTTGGCCAGATAACTGTCGGCTTTGGCTGTATTATAAGCGTAAACGCCGTCCTGCAGCATCTTGGGGCTGGGCGCTTTGGTCAACATAATAGCGCGCGCTAGCATTTCATATTTGTCATATTTTGAGGCATTGCACGCCAAACCCTGTCCGGAAACGCTCCCCAAGGCGCGCATTTCTTCAATATAAGACATTTGCGCTGCTGCCGGAAAAGCTGCAAGCGACAAGAGTATAACCATAACCAACCGTTTTGCGGACATAAGAAACCTCTTTGATTATAAAATATTGCTTCAACGTTATAAAAAAAAGCTGAAAAAAGCAAAAGCTATCTTACTTTTTTACCACGATTATATAAATTATGGTTGACAAAGGCGGCGTTTTAGCATAAGTTGCGGTCAACTGTTTATGAAAAGGAAGAAAAATGAAAGTTTACAGCTCTTTAAAAACTAAAAAAGTACGCGATAAGGACTGCAAAATCGTTCGTCGTAAAGGCCGCGTCTATGTAATCAATAAAAAGAACCCGAAACTCAAAGCTCGTCAGGGATAATTTATTGAATACCATTTTAGAAAAAGATTAAAACCCGCTGTTTTCAGGCGGGTTTTTTTATTACCCCTGTTTCCGCCGTATAAAAAAAGCACCCTTTATTGAAAATGGTGCTTTTTTTTAATTCATCAATGTTTTGGGCAAAAGCCTTTGCTGCGACGGGATTTTTGAACAACATGTACAACCTGTTACACGAGTGGAAAAATTCCTAACATGAAAGACATATTGCAAAATTATATAAAATCTGAAGAATGAACCGAGTAGCAGGCATCAAAGTTTTGCGGCGAACGAGTGTACAAAAAAGTACATGACGAGCCGCAAAACCGCAGATAACGCACTAATCGGCCATTATGCGGATTTTAGGGAATGTAGACGGTATGCAGCATATTCGTCCGCCCCTTCGTATTCAAGGGGAAGCCGGCCGTTATGATAATATGGTCTCCCGATTCGGCAAAACCGTTTTTCTTCGCAACCTGAACAGCAACTTCTTCCGCTTTGTCAAAGCTTTTGAAACTCTCTTTATTTAAATAGCTTTTGACCCCCCAGACCAAAGCCATGCGGCGGGCGACTTCAACTTCCGGCGTAATGGCGATAATCGGCAGATTCGGACGTTCGCGAGCGGTTAACAATGTTGTAAATCCGGAAGACGAATAAGTCACGATTGCCGAAACGCTGTCTAATACGCAAGCAACTTCGCTGGCAGCAAAAGTAATGGAATCTGCCTCGCTGCCGCAGCAGGGATGCAAACGGGATTTTTGCATTAAAGTATAAAACAACGGATCGGCTTCCACATTCTGAATAATGTTATTCATCATCTTAACCGCTTCGACCGGATATTTTCCGGCAGCCGTTTCGGCAGAAAGCATAACAGTATCAGCTCCATCATAAACAGCAGTCGCCACATCGGAAACTTCGGCACGGGTCGGTGTCGGATTATTAATCATCGATTCTAACATTTGAGTCGCAACAATGACCGGACGGGCATATTTGCGGCAGCAGGAAACAATGCGTTTTTGCAAAACCGGAACCGTATAAACCGGACATTCGACACCCAAATCGCCGCGGGCAACCATAACGGCATCAGACAGTTTGATAATCTCGTCAAGCTCGTCAATCGCGCTCGGTTTTTCAAGCTTGGTAATCAGCCAGGCTTTGTCTCCGATCAGGCGGCGGGCCTCACGGACATCTTCGGCCGTCTGAACAAAAGACAAACCGATCCAATCAACACCGAGTTTCAACGCAAACTTCAAATCCTCGCGGTCTTTTTCGGTGATTGCCGAAATCGGCAGCTGGGTATTAGGCAGATTAACGCCCTTATGCGCAGATAAAAATCCCGGAACGACAACTGTCGTATCAGCATAATCTGTACCGCACTCGTCAACATTCAAAACAATGTTTCCGTCATTTAAAAGCAGGCGGTCTCCCGGTTTGAGCGCGGCAAAAATTTCCTTGTGCGGCAAATTAACCCTTTGGTCATTGCCGGGAGCCGGATTCAAATCCAAACGGAATCTCTGCCCTTCTTTCAAATCGACTCCGGAGCCGATAAAATCGCCGACCCGAAGTTTGGGGCCCTGCATATCGGCCAAAATCGAAATATAGCGTCCTTTTTCTTTTTCCAATTTGCGGATATAAGCAACGCGCTCTTTGTGTTCTTCATGCGTTCCGTGGCTGAAATTAACGCGAAAAGCATCCGCGCCGGCATCAATCAGCTTTTCAATTTGCTCTTTGGTTGAAGAAGAAGGCCCGATTGTGGCTAGAATTTTAGTTTTAGTTTTCTGCGGCATATTTATACCTCTCATCATTTAAATTATTCATTGTCAGCAATATAACTCTAAAAAAGTTAAAAACATCTTATTTCCGAAAGATTTGCGCAGAAAATATTTTGCTTGTCAAAAATTTTCGGGCTTGCTATTCTCAGCGCAATAAATCATAAACCCTAATTGGAGAAAAATAATGTCCGACGAGGAAAACAAAAATGAAGTTGGCGGCATTGCCGCAGACAGATTGCGTTCATTAATCGAACGTATTGAGCGTTTGGAAGAAGAAAAAGCCGCTTTGGGTTCAGACATCCGCGATGTTTATGCCGAAGCAAAATCAGCCGGTTTTGACGTTAAAATCATGCGCACCATTATCAAACTGCGCAAAATGAACGCCGCAGACCGCGACGAACAGGAATATCTGTTGGAAACCTACAAAAAAGCTCTGGATATTTAGCCGAAGCTTGCCCTTAACAAGAAAGCCTCTCGTTTGAGAGGCTTTCTTTTTTCTCATTATAATTTCAGCGCCATGCCGATAACCGCGGAAATGACAATATAAAATATCGGGCTTTTTTTATAAAAATAGATTGCCGCCCAAAAACAAACAAATATTCCGGCCGTTTTCCAATCAACCACCGCCAGCTTTGCTATCTCAACCCCTGCAAACAAAATCAAAGCGATGACTGCCGGGCGGATTCCGGAAAGAATACTGCAAACAAGCGGATTATCGCGAAACTTTTTTAATAAACGCGACAACGCAATAATAATCAAAACCGAAGGCAAAACCAAACCGAAAGTTGCCGTAACAGCCCCTGACACGCCGGCGGCTTTAAAACCGGCAAAAGTCGCCATATTAACTCCGAGCGGCCCCGGCGTAGATTCGGAAATTGCAATCATATCCGCCAAATCCGAGGCGTTAAACCACGGATAATGCTCCGCCAAATCAAAGAGAAACGGCACGGTAACCAATCCGCCGCCAATCGCAAACAAACCGATTTTGAAAAATTCAAAAAACAACAGCCAATAAATCATTTTTTGCTCTCCTTTGAATCAATCCGGCAGCGGTCAAGAAACAAACCGCCGAAAGCCGCCAGCACAACAATCCATACAGCCGAAAGCTTAAACCAAAACAAAAGTGCAACGCTTGCCAAAAATATGGCAAAACCTTTTTTATTCTCGATTCCCTTTTTCCATAAACCGATCAGCGTATCGGCAATCAAAGCCGTCACGGCAACGCGAATACCGGCAAAAGCATGGCCGAGCCAAGGATTCTCCATATATTTTCCCAGCAGTCCGGCAATGAGGCTGATAATAATCAATGACGGAGCCACCATGCCGAAAGTTGACACGCAGCCGCCCAGCTTCCCTTTTTGCTTATAACCGATAAAAGTCGCAACATTTATGGCAATAATTCCGGGCGTGCATTGGCCGATTGAATAATAATCCAAAAGCTCGGCATCAGTCGTCCATTTGCGGCGCTTGACCAATTCGTCCTGAAGCAGCGGCAACATGGCATAACCGCCGCCGAACGTAAACAAGCCGATTTTGAAAAAAACGTTGAACAGCGCCCATAAATCTTTCATTTTTTTCTGCCTCCCGTTGTTTCAGCCGGACTAAAACTTATATTAATATAAATTATGAATAATCTTAAAAAAACGTTTAATAAAAGAGGCTCAAATGAAAATTGCCGTCATTAAAGAAACTCTGCCGGAAGAAAAGCGCATTGCCATAAGCCCCGATATTGTCAGCCGCCTGAAAAAATGGGATTTCGAAGTTCTGATAGAACAAGATGCAGGACTTCAGGCGGGATTCGGCAATGCCGATTTTGAAACGGCAGGCGCAACAATAACATCTTCCGCACAAGAGGCCTGCCAAAATGCCGACATAATTTTCAAAATCTGGGCACCGTTGCCGGAAGAAGACAAGCTTTTTCATAAAGGCCAGACAATCATTGCCAATTTTCAGGCATTGGCATACAAAGAGCGCCTCACTGATTATGCAAAACTCGGGTTGAGATGCTTCGCGCTTGATTTAATTCCCCGCATTTCGCGCGCCCAGTCAATGGATATTTTATCTTCGCAAAGCAACCTTGCCGGCTATAAAGCGGTTATTGACGCGGTAGCCGCCTTAGACAAAGCAGTTCCGATGATGATGACGGCCGGCGGCACAATAGCTCCTGCTAAGGTTTTGGTTCTCGGCGCAGGCGTTGCCGGGCTTCAGGCTATTGCCACGGCCAAACGCTTGGGCGCGCAGGTTTATGCTTCTGACGTACGTCCTCAGGTAAAAGAACAGGTTGAATCTCTGGGCGGACGTTTTCTTAATGTTAAAACGGCAGAAAATTTTGAAACAGACGGCGGCTATGCCAAAGAAACATCGGCAGAGTATCAGAAAAAACAGAATGAAGCCGTTGCCGAACAGTTGAAAGCAACCGATATTGCGATTACGACCGCCCTTATCCCCGGCCGTCCGGCACCGCGCCTTATCAGCAAAGAAATGCTTAAAACAATGCCGTACGGTTCCGTCATTATAGATATGGCCGCAGCAGCCGGCGGCAATGTCGAAGGGGCTGAAAACGGAAAAACGGTTGAAATCAACGGCATCAAGATTATCGGAAATTCCAATCTGGCAGCATCCGTCCCCAATTCTGCCAGTATGCTTTTTGCCAAAAATATTTTTAATTTTATTGCACCGATGTATAATCCGGAATCCCGCGAACTCGTATTTAACTTCCATGATGAATTAATAAGCGCAACTTGCGTCTGCCAAGACGGAAAACTGACAGGAGCCGCAAAATGACAGATATCTGGACTCTTTTGACTATATTTACGCTGGCCTGCTTCATCGGCTACTATGTCGTTTGGGGCGTTACTCCGGCGCTGCATTCGCCGTTAATGAGCGTTTCCAACGCCATATCGGGAATTGTTATTCTCGGCGCTCTGATTACCGCCGGAACAGATGTTATGAATCTTCCGAAAGCATTGGGACTGGTTGCCGTAGTTTTGGCGGCAATCAACATTTTCGGAGGCTTCGCCGTGTCACATCGCATGCTTTTAATGTTCAAAAAGAAAAAACAAGCGGAAAATAAAAACAGGGAGACAAAATAATGAGCTGCGGTTTTCTGTCTTTTTCATATCTTCTTTCGGCTGTCCTGCTCATTTTGTCAATCCGCGGGCTTGCTTCGCCGGAAACCGCCAGACGCGGCAACATCTTAGGCATGATCGGCATGGCAATTGCCATTCTGGTAACGATGTATTCCCCGATGGTCACCGAATACGGCTGGACTTTTCTTGCTATTTTAACCGGCGGTATCATCGGCACCTTGAGCGCTTGGAAAGTAAAGATGACTTCTCTGCCGCAAATGGTTGCCGCCTTTAACGGACTGGGCGGGCTTTCTGCCGTTTTCATTGCGATAGCCGAAATAATTGCCGGCTCCCAAACTTATTTGGAAACCTCGCTCGGCCTTTTAATCGGTGCCGTTGCTTTTGCCGGCTCAATGGTAGCTTTTGCCAAATTGCAGGGGCTGATCTCCGCCAAAGCAATCGTCTTTCCGGGGCAACAGCTTTTAAATCTGGCTTTGGCGGTTGCCGTTGTTTCCGTCTGTATAGTCTTTTGCCTGAACGGCAGTCATAGCCTGTTTTACATTCTGGCCGGTCTGGCCGTTTTGCTCGGCTTGTTGCTGGTTTTGCCGATTGGCGGCGCCGATATGCCGGTCGTTATTTCAATTCTTAACGCTTATTCCGGCTGGGCTGCCGTCGGCATCGGTTTTTCATTAAACAACACGCTGCTGATTATTATCGGCGCAATCGTCGGCGCCAGCGGAGCCATTCTCTCATATATCATGGTCAAAGCCATGAACCGTTCGTTAACCGGCGTTATGCTCGGAGGCTTCGGCGTAAATAATTCCAAAACCCGGACTTCCGGGGAAACTGAAAACAAAGTCGCCAAATCGGGCAGCCCCGAAGACGCCGCTTTCATCATGGAAAATGCCAACAAAGTCATTATCGTTCCGGGATACGGCATGGCCGTTGCCCAAGCCCAGCATATTTTGGCAGAAATGGCAAAAGATCTGCATGAAAAATTCGGCGTTGATGTCAAATATGCCATACATCCGGTTGCCGGACGCATGCCCGGACATATGAATGTTTTGCTGGCGGAAGCCAATGTGCCTTACGAAGATGTTTTTGAACTGGAAGACATTAACCGCGAATTTGCAACCGCTGACGTTGCTTATGTAATCGGTGCCAACGACGTGACCAACCCGCTGGCCAAAACGGATCCGTCATCGCCGATTTACGGCATGCCGGTTCTGGACGTTGAAAAGGCCAAAACCGTTTTCTTTGTCAAACGTTCATTGGCTACAGGCTATTCCGGCGTAGAAAACCCGCTGTTCTATGCAGATAACACGATTATGCTTTATGGCGATGCCAAAAAAGTAACGGAACAAATCGTCGCCGCGTTGGAAAAGAAATAGCAAAACCGAGCCGCATTATCTTTTATGGACAAAATTTCATTTTCTGCTATACTTAAAACAAACAACAACAAAACGGCAGACAAATGAAACAGTTAAGCAAAGAACAGCAAAAGCAGATAATGCAAAATCTGCTCAAGCAGCAGAAAAAACAAGCCGAAGAAATCATTGTCTCTCACGCGCCCGGCTATTTGCCGCAGGAAAAAAAGCTCGCAACCGTTTTGATTATGCGCGCCATAAACATCACGGCAACTTATAACGTTGATACCGCCCCTGTCATTGAAGACATTAAAAACCTGTTGGACAGCGGCGCAAAAGTTTCCGAATTGAAAACCTATACCAAACGGCTCTACAATCATGCCGACAAATTCAAACAGCAGTTGGCATATACGGTTGACCAAGGCATCAAACGCCGTAAAGAAACAAAACCGCATTATCCTGATTTTCTGAGAAAAAGCCCGACCGTTTATTTTTCAATCGAAAATTCTCTCTCTGCCTATCAGTTGATAGAACAGCAGATAAGTCAAATTAATGAAGCTCTGCCGACTGCCGGCCGGCTGCGTTATAATCCTGAAACAAAAAAACTGGAAACCGGCAAACAGGAATACTCCGTCGGCGCATTCTTCTCACGGAGAAAAACGGAAATAAGCAAAATCCTGCAAGAAAAAAGCATAAACTTTCAAGATACCGGATTAATGGATATAATCGGCAAGGCAGATTACAACGGTTTGATTGAATTGCGTAAAAACCGCGCCTTGAACAAAAACGGCGATAATCGCGATTTTATCCGCTTTTTAAGCGATAAGGTTTTGTTTCACCAACTTTCAGACCTGATTATCAGGCAGCATTCTTCCGACATGGGCGCAAAAATCATCCATTCGCTGCGCAGCCTGCAAGAATCTTATACACGTTCCGCCCATATCATCAATTTCACCCAGCAGAAAGGCGGCATTGAAAAAGACACTGTGTCAATAGATACGTTAATCGTTTCAATCAGCCCGCAGCAGATTGCCACACAATCCGAATATAAAAACTGGCGGAACTGCACTTCGGCAGATGATTTTAATCATCATAAAGTAATAGACGGCATTGCCGAAGGAACAATTATTGTCTACGGCGTCAATTCCAATCAGCCGCAAAAGAAAATCAGCCGCATCCTGCTGACGCCTTATGCTAATGAAAAAGGGGATATTGTTTATTTTGCCAACCGAACTTACGGCGAATATAATCTGGCATTCAGACAAGCCGTTGAGCAATTGGCACAAAAAATCAGTTCTCCGGAAAAAGGAATTTATAAAATTAACCCACATATTCTGCCGGACCGCGCACCTGAGCAATTGTTTAATTTTTCCAATGCCGAAGAATTTTGCCAATATCAAAATTTAGATTATCAAAAAGCGGAAAACGGCAAGATTGCGCTTGAAAAGCTTAACTTGGCAAAATCCGGATTTGACCGCCTGCCTGAGTTTTTCAGAGAAATGGATGTTAAAGAACTCAACTTGTCTTTTCTGCCGATTGCCGATTTTGAAAACTGCCCCCAATGTCAAATATTGGATATCAGCCATTGCGATAAACTGGAAGCAGACTGCGGCAGAACAATTCCTGAAAGCGTTATCAGCCTGAATGCCCGTTTCTCCAATTTCAACGGCTTAGGTCTTTCTGCCGATTCTCAACTTGAAGAATTGAACATCAGCAACAACGACAATATTGCCGACAATTTTTTGCAAAATCTGCCACTCAAGTTAAAATCCCTGAAAGCTAATTTCACGAATATAACGTCTTTGCAGGGAATTAATGCCCCGTTGCTGGAAGAACTCTCGGTCAACGGCTGCGAAATCAAAGACGAAACTGCCGGCTTAGACATCGCCGCGCTTAAAACCCTGCAACGCCAGCGCTGATTATAAGCCCAGCCAAACCAAAAACAAAGCGCCGAAAAAGACCGTATATAAAAGCAATCCGGAAAAAGAAGACGTTGCCACGCGCACGTCTTGCGAAGACGGAACGGCATTTTCGATAATAATGGTTTGCAGCAAAACATAAAGAATATAATTCGGCAGAGTTGCCGGCATCATCGGCAGAATAATCTCATTCACATAGTAACCGATCGGCAAAAGCAGCAACGGCGCCATTGCCGCCGGTACCGCATTATAAAACGTAATATTGCGAAAACCGACCGCCCCCATAACATATCCGCCGTCCATGCTGCGCCGCGGAAAAATCGTAAAATTGCACGGCTGGGCATTCAATACATATCCGACAATAAAATGCATTGTCTCGTGCAGCACCGTCCCCGGCACATTCACAAAAGCGCACATCCACATACTGTCATAAGTGGCATATTTGAAACGCGTTAACACAATCACCAGCAAAATCAGATAAAAGCGGTTGTCAAAAACGCTTTGCAAAAATGCCGGAGAGTTAACGATTTGCATCAGGCGATAATAAACTTCATAAACCATTTCCGCTCTCCCTTAACGTTTATTCAACACGCTCAAACCGGCAAGATAAGTGTTAAGCAGCAATTTGCAGATATTTTTTTTGTTCACTTTGCTCATCTTATCCAGCCCGTTGAGGGTTAAAAAAGAACTCAGCGAGAACATAGACAACCACAGAACCTGCAAAGAAACCTTACGCTCCGCCGGACTTAATTCGGCAAAAACCGCATTAAATTCTTTACGCCACAAATTCGTAAGGCGCAGCAGCTTGCGCAAATATATCGGCGGAAAGTTTTCATATTTTGAACAAATATGAAAATTATACAGCAAAAACCATAAATTCGGCTGGCTCAAAACAAAAGCGACAAAAGCGTCAATATAACGGTTCAGGTTTTTATAAGCATTCGTATCCGGCAGCAGCTTTTTTAAAACCAGATAAAGCTCGTCAAGCGTCAGCATATTCTGCTCCATGATAAACTTGTCCATATTGGCAAACTGGTTATAAATCGTACCCACCGAATAGCCTGTTGCTTCCGAAAGCTTGCGTGCCGTCAAAAACTCCGCCCCTTTCCGGCGGACTAAATCTCTGCCTTTTATGATAAGCGTCTCATGAATCTTGTCTTTTGTTTCTGTCATTGTTATATATTATTTAATAAAATGCTGTTATATGTTTTTGTTATGAAAATAACTATAAATCATTAATGAACACTGTTCAATTTTTTTTACGCCGCCGAGGGATAAAATTATGTTAATGAGATTCGCTTTGCTTACCGCTTTCGCTCTTGCCGCCGCACCGCTTTCCGCACAGGAAAATAAAGCAAATTTTTATCAGGACCTGCTAATCAGTGACGAACTGAAAGCCAAGGAAGCCAAAGAAAAAGCCGAAGCGCAACACCGGCAGCAATTGGAACAAGCCAAAAATTCGGCCCGCGGCATTTTAACCACCAAAACCAAAAACCTTAAGATAGACGTTCCGAAAGTTGAGCGCCGCAAAACGGAAACGCCGGTTCAAAGTGACAAAGATGTAGCCGCAGCAACCCAAAATCTGGCTTCCGCCCCTTTCGGCCTGCTCTGGAAAGCAAGCATTGAAGCCACCAAGAACCTCGGCGTCATTTTAACGCCGATTGAACAAAAAGACTATGTCAATTCTTTTGCCGCCACCCACCTGCCCAAAGATCCCAAAGGCTTTCGCGAAATATACCTGACTTTTGGCGAAGAAAATGAACTCTGGAGAATGATTGCTTACGGCGAATTCATAAATGACACGCCGGATGCCGCCAAAGTTCTTAAAGAATACCGGATGTACAGCAGGCTATTGAGCCGCAAATACGGCAATGCCAAGGAATTTTTTACTCCCGCCACCAAAACCGTTCAAAAAACCGTCAGGGAAAACGGTCAGGATGTTGTCAAAACCGAGCAGATTCCGGAACCGATGGGCAACCCGAACTTTTTAAAACAATTGCAAAGCGGAGAGGCTGACCTGTACAGCACTTTTGAAGGCGACAATATCGGTGCAGCACTCGCAATTAATGTTGACGGCGACGGAAAAAGCTACATAATCATCAACTATACAAACATAAAAATACTCAAAGAAAGAGAAGAAGAAACTCTCGATATTTTATAAATAAAAGGACGATAACAAATGACTAAAATCAGTTTCTGCGGAATTTCCGGAAACGGTGTCAGTGCGTTGGCACAAATTATGGTAAAAAAAGGTTTTGAAGTCCGCGGTTCGGACCGTACTTTTGATTTGGGCGGAGACCAAAGCCGCAAAAAGGCGCTTGAAGAAATCGGCATTCGGATTTTCCCGCAGGACGGTTCCGGCATTACTGATGATTTGGATACGCTTTATGTTTCTACAGCCATTGAAGACAGCATTGCCGACGTTCGGGTTGCCAAGGAAAAAAACATTGCCATAAAAACACGTCCTGACCTTTTGGCGGAACTGTTCCACCAATACAAACACAACATTGCAATCAGCGGCACATCAGGCAAAACGACAACCACCGCAATGATCGGCTATATCCTTGATACTTTAGGCAAAAAGCCTTGCATGATTAACGGCGGCTACCTGCGCAATTATGAAAACCAGAAAGGCGTTGCCAATATCATTTACAATGAGGGCGACATCTGCGTTATCGAGGCCGACGAAAGCAACGGCACGATTGAAAAATATCACCCCTATATCGGCTTAATCAATAACATCGGCGTTGACCATAAATCTCTTGATGAATTAATAGGCCTTTTCAAAGATTTTGCCGGACGCTGCAAAGAGGGCTTGATTGTCAATATCGACTGCGACAACTGCAAAAACATCACTAACCCCAACGGCAAAACAGTCACCTTCTCACTGAAAGACAGCAATGCCGATTTCTATGCTGATAACATTAAGCCGATTCCCGATGGCACTCAATACAATCTGGACGGCAAAACGTTCAAACTCAATCTCATCGGCAAATTCAACGTATCTAACGCCTTGGCAGCTATTGCCGTTTGTTCGTTGCTCGGCATAGACAAATTCGAAGCAGCCGAAACTCTTGAAGGATTTTTGGGCACCCAGCGCCGACTGGAAGTTGTCGGTACGAAAAACGGCATCACCCTGATTGACGACTTTGCCCACAACCCGGATAAAGTAGCCGCATCCGTTTCGGCTCTGAAAGATTACAAAGGACGCCTGATCGTCATGTTCCAGCCGCACGGCTTTGCGCCGATGAAACTGACCGGCAAAGATATTGTCAAAGCATTTGCCGCTCATTTGGACAAAGAAGATATTTTGATTCTGCCCGACATTTATTTCGTCGGCGGAACGGCTGATAAAACCATTTCTTCAAAAGATTTGATTAATCAGGCTTTGGAACTCGGCGTCAATGCGCATTATATTCCCGAACGCAAAGACGTTGAGAAATTTATTTTAGCAAATGCCGCATCCGGCGACCGCGTCATTATCATGGGCGCGCGAGATAATACGCTGCCGGATTTCAGCCGCCAATTGTTAAAGGAAATATAAACCATGTTCACGCTCAAAGCCGGAGACAAAGTCGGCATCGCATCGCCGGCCGGACTCTTAAACAGTCCCGAAGAGATTAAGTTGCCTTTGGATTATTTGGAAGCTCTCGGCTTTGAGTGCATTCTGGGAAAACATGTCTTTGACCAAAACTATTACATGGCCGGCACAGACAAAAACCGTGCCGCAGATTTGCATGATTTTTTCAAAAATCCTGAAATCAAAGCAATTTTTACAACCGCCGGCGGCTGCGGTTCACAACGCTTGCTACCGTTGCTGGATTATGATTTGATAAAAAATAATCCCAAACCGGTTTTCGGTTTAAGTGACAACACCGCTTTGCAAACAGGCATATATACCCAAAGCGGCATACCGTCCGTCACCGGCTTTTCACTTAAATACGATTTTAAAACCGGCCATATAAACGAGCTGCTCGAACAATCTCTCAAAGCGGTTATCAATGGCGAAAAACAAACTATAACCAGTGGCGAAACCCTGACTCGGGGAACAGCGGAAGGCACCCTCATCGGCGGCTGCCTGAGTCTGGTCCGAAGCTTGTGCGGCACGCCTTATTTTCCTGACCTGAAAGATAAAATTTTATTACTGGAAGACGTAGGAGAAAAAACTTACAAACTCGATTTAATGCTGACCCAGCTCCGCCAACAATCGGGATTTGGCAAAATTAAAGGCATCATCTTCGGCATTTTTGCCGGCTGTGAAGAAGCTGACGACGGCGACGGAAGCGTAGACGACATTCTAAATAACTTTGTGTCAGAACTTCCGCAAGATATTCCGGTTATTAAAAATTTTCTTTACGGGCATATCCCCGGACGTTACGTTCTGCCTGTCGGAACAAACGTCAGAATAAACGCGGACAAATGCCTCTTAGAATATTTGTGATAAATATTTTGAAGCGAAATCAAAATTACGGCTGTTCAACTGCGAAATAAGATTTTGATAAACCCAAAAACCATTCCAGCCGCGGCTGTTAAACGCCATCATTGATAAAATTGCCCACAAATTCGCCCCCGGCAAAAACATAATGCAAAATTTATAGCCGACTTTCGGCAAGTCTGTTTGCTTTTCATGGATTTGTGATGCGACAGTATCGACATGATACCCGATAAAAAAGCCCATAACCATATAAATAATGAAATTAGACGGCGCATATCGCGTATAAACAGAAATAGCAATCATAACCATCATGCCGAACAGCGGAAAAAAGTAAGGCGCAATCACAATCAGCCAATTAGACGGGCCTTCAAAAGACATCGCGCCACCGTCATTATCCGGATTTACCCTGATGCTTTTTATTTTATGGAGTGTCAAAAAAGCAAAAAAGGCATGCGTCATTTCATGAGCTGCAATTTCCATGCTTGTCTTCATTTCTGAATCCATAAATCCGCGAGAAATAAAAAACAGAAAAAAACCGCCAATCATCGCGGCTGACGGCAAATTCGTCAGGCTGAAATAAGAAAAAGACTGAATATATGCAGGCAAAGAAACAAGCATATACAACGCAACCGGCCATTTAAACAGTTCAATAATTTTATTCAATAAACTTTGCATCAGCTCACCTTCATTAATACGTCAGCCAGCATATAACAATTTTAATCGCTTTTCACCACCTTTCATAAAAATATTAACATTTCTTCAATCAATATGCTTTATGGTAAAACGAAAGGGATGTTCAGGCACCCCGCCGTCTCTTGCTTCCCCCAGAAAAAAACAGAGGCGGTTTTTTATTATCCCGCGACTTTGCGCATTGGCCGTTTTGCATAAAACAAACAGTTCCAAAGCAAGATTTCGCAAATTATAAGGATTTGACGCTATGGATGAAAACGAATTAAGCACATTTGACTTTGTAACCAACGAAGAAGACGAAGTCATGCTCTTGCTGCATGCGCAGGAAACTGAACCGAAAAATCCCCGAATTGAAATTGATGTCAATGAAAAATCTGCGGTTCTTATCCGTAACGAAACAGATGAGATTTTGCTGGAAGGCATTCCTGAAGATATTATTGACAGTTTGCAGGATGCCGATGCGTTAATGGTCTGCGAATTAAAAATCGGCGAAAAAGAAGAAGATACCGAAATAGCCTATGCCTATGAAGCTGATATCGATGTATAGGACAAATACTTTTCAGAAATAACTCCCGCCCCTCAAAAGAGGGGCTTTTTTTATGCCTGCTTTCAGCTGCAATCAAGAGGAGCTCTCTCTCATTCGCCATTTTTTCCTTTAAATCCAAATGATTACAAAAATATGATAAATTAGATCTTTTGCATTTTTCGGTTGCAAAAAAAAAAAAACGTTTATCATTGATATTAGAGGGCTCTAATTCCCTATTCTTCTGTGAGAGGTGTATCATGATTATTGTTCGTTGCCTGTTTTTAATGCTGTTTGTTACCTGCTGTTACGGTTCAAATGCTCTTGCCGCGGATAAGTACGCATCTCTTGCTTCACACTACGTTTTCACACCTGAATTAAAGCCCTCTCATGATTCTTTCAGATTGGCAAAATCCACTTTCCTGCCGGATACCTATGATGACCTCGGATTATCCGGGCGCCATAATACTAAATATGACTTCAACAAAAACGATTGCTCCGCTTATCCGCTCAAATCATGCCCCTCCGGTTCTAAGTGTACCAAATGTCCGGTTGGTGCCGGATACAGAATCAACTCTTGTAATGCTCCTTATATTCTCTCCGGCGGTACATGTTCCTGCCCGCCTGTCGCCCCATTAATTTATCCGAATGATGTTTGCGTGGGTTATTGTTCTCCGCGCGCAGGCGCTGTACGCAGATGCATTGCAAAATCTTGTACGCCCAGTGCTGACCAAACCGGCTGCACCAAAGGCACGCAAGACTGTGACAACGGCTGCGGCAAAAATACCAGAAAATGTTGTGTCGCCTGTACGCATACCGTGACATCAAAACCGGCTAACAGTTCTTATACTTACTCATCTTGTAAAGACGATGACGGAACTAAAAATATTCAAAC
>Ga0209694_1000412_pt1 | contig 72150 bp, 74 predicted proteins | sample GluameincwithD2O_FD_187499 | JGI IMG/M metagenome (GOLD analysis project Ga0209694, IMG submission 187499) | Mouse cecum microbial communities from Vienna, Austria - Glucosamine amended microcosms incubated with D2O (SPAdes) (version 2) | ecosystem: Host-associated > Mammals > Digestive system >... | reverse complement strand
AAATACGGTGGCATTTCCAAACAGGAGATGCCAGAGAAAAGCTGATATCACTTTATCCGATAATTTCATCTGCCACCTCATAATAGAGGTGACAGATATGCTAAAAATCAATGATACAGTGCACTAGAGTAGTGCTAGAATTTAAAAGAGGTAGATTATGCAAAAGAAACCAAAGCCATTTATCCATTTATTTGAAACTCCGTTAGGTTTTTATTTTTATGATGTTAATACAAATGATATTGTGGAAGTAAATAAAGAGATGTATGAATATTTAAGAAATGATTATATTGCGGGTGAAGAAATAAATCAAGAAGATTTGAAAAATTTAAAGGCAAGAGGATATTTGAAGACAAAACGCGTGGAGAAAACAGAACATCCAGCAACAGAACTATTACCGTTTTATGCAAAGACTAAAATGGGGCAATTAATTTTGCAGGTAACACAGAATTGCAATTTGAGATGTGAGTATTGTGTATATTCTGGAAATTATGAGACTCGAGGACATACAAATAAAAAGATGGGCTTTCAAACAGCCAAAAAAGCAATTGATTTTTTGGCGGAGCATTCAAAAAATAGGAATGAAGTGATAATTGGCTTTTATGGAGGGGAGCCGTTGTTAGAATTTTCTTTGATGAAACAATGTGTAGAGTATGCAGAAGAAAGATTAAAAGGAAAGAAGATAGAGTATTCGATTACTACAAATGCAACATTATTGACAGATGATGTTATTAAATATTTTATAACCAATGATTTTCTTGTTACAGTCAGTCTGGATGGACCAAGAGAAATTCAAGATGAGTGCAGAAAATTCTTGAATGATAAAGGTTCTTTTGATACTGTTATGAAAAATTTAAAAAGAATAAAAGAACGGGACAGAGAATATTTTGATAGAAATGTTCGAGTTAACACTGTACTGGTTGTAGAGAGAGGATATGAGTGCGTGGACCACTTTTTTAAAGGTAATGAAATTTTTTCAAATTTGGCTATTTCTTCTGCGGCAGTTAGTGATAATTTTTCAAAAAATAAAAGGAGTGTATCGGAGAAATTTCATATTGAACAACAATATGAGCTATTTAAAACATTTTTGGCAGAGTTAGGATACTTGCCTTCTGAAGATGCATCGCTGTTAATGCGTCCGTATTTAGAGCAGATTTATGATATGCAAGGAAATTCTGAACGCTCATATAGGGAAGAGGTGCCGTCTACTTGGCATAGAGGAGGTCCGTGTATATCAGGAGCGATGCGTCTTTTTGTCACTGCGGAGGGTAAACTGTTTCCATGTGAAAGGGTATGTGAAATTTCAGAATATGCCCAAATAGGAACACTTGAAGAAGGACTCGATTTAAAAAAAATGAGTGATATTTTGAATATTGAAAAATTGACGGAAAAAGAATGTAGAAATTGCTGGGCATATTCTGAGTGCAATAGTTGTATTCGTTTTTGTAATGGTAATAGACAAGAAATGAAAAATGCACTTTTATCTAAATGCAGTGAAATTCGGAGAAGTATTGAAGGGATTTTGAAAGACTTCACTATTTTGCAAGAATTGGGGTATGATTTTGAGGCGGAGGGGAGATGACATGGCGAATGAATAAATATGTTGTGTTTCCGTATGATGACCATTTAAAGGAAATAGTAAACTGGACTGATGAAAATATAGAGGACTCCATAAAAGATTTGTTGACTATGAAGGGATGGGGGAGTTGTGGTTCACAGGTTCGGATTGGCAATGAACTGGTTTGTGTCAAATCATCTTTAAATGAAATATCAGAGGATTGTAATAGTATTTGGATTGTGGAAAGCTATTATGATTTGGATTTTTTTGTACATATTCTTCCGGTTTTAATACATGCAAAGAAGAAAAGGTGGTTTGTTTATTACGGTCGCGCCCTTTCGAAAAACGAGGAAGGAGTTATTAGAAGTATTATCGATGAAAAATATCTTACTATTTTAAAACAGGAATATAAGGATGATGACATGCAAAACAGATTATATGACATTACAAAACCCGTTATATGGATTGTAGATATGTTTTCTGGTATGCCATATCAAAATGTATTATTTAGGTTATATGATTCTTTTCAACAACTAGGTTATACTGTTAATGTTGTTTCAAAACGGAAAGATGTTCCCTTACTATTTAAAGAAGTAAAAATGTTTCCAAATGTATTGGAAACGGATATTAAAGAGTCAGCTAAATTTATAAATCACTATTTGAAAGGAATTGAAAGACGTGAAGATAAGGATTTGTTTTTGATTGAGATTCCAGGTAATTTATTGGAAATAAGCAAGAAAGTGTATGGTGATTATGGAGTAGGAGCTTTTATAATATCTAAGGCAGCCCCGCCGGATATTATAATATGTAATATTCCTTATATGGATAGAGTTTTGGAGAATGTGGCTGGTTTACTGGCTGCTGTGGAGTCATCGATGGGTTTGGTTGTTGACTGCTTAAACATGATACCTGAGTATTTTGACTTATTAGAGTCAGAACAAATGGGAAATTTTGAATATGTAACTTTATCTAATGATTTTATAGACGATAAAATTAAAGATTGTTCGGATGTTTTTAACATAAATTCGGAAGATAAAGCTCAGAACTTAGCAAAATTAATCCTTCGTCAGTTAAATAGCTATGCGTGAGGTTGCATATTAGGAGAATAGAATGAAAGAGGAAAAGAGAATAAAAAACATATTTGATAGAGTGGGATGTGATTATGGCTATTTAAAAAAGCATCCTGATGAAAACTTGCTTAGCCGGAATACGGGATTGCTGGCAAGGGATTTACTGATTATATATGTTATTTTAACAAAAGAGCTTGGAATTTGCATACCCAAGGAATTGGTTTTGAGTGGAGAATTTGCAACATATAGAGCGATTGCGGATTTAGTAGATAGTCTATAAGGGTAAATAAAGTGTAATGGCAGGTCAATATTTTGTATTGGAGTTAGTAATTATTTGTTTGCTTTATATATGGGAGGAGGTGTGGAATTTTACGATAAAGTAAATTGAAATAAGTTATATCAGGTATCTAAGTGTTAAAGTATTTTATGGTGGGAAGGAGGAAAAACTATGAAGTTAGGAAAGAAAAATCACAAGATTGATCCTTTGGTAGTAGCGAGAGGATGTTCATGTGCATCAATGTGTACATGTAAAGATCGGCTGGCTATGAAGTCTTACTACAATATTAAGACGACAATTACAGAATATAGTTCTGCTGAAGGGATTTGATTCTGCAAGGGAGAGCTGTTACATAGCTCTCCTTCCTAATTTTGTAGCTTACATGATTATGAAAAAGAGAAAAATACGGCTGAATAAAATATTACCGAGTGCAATTCTTCTTATTTTTATATTTTTTCCGTATATAAAAATGGAGGATGGCTATCATACCGTGATTTACCTGCTGAAGGAGCTGAAGGCTGCGGATATCCAGCAGTTTATTGCGGCAAATCAAATAGCAACGGATAATCCGGAGTTTTTGAAGGTAAATCTGCTTGTGCAGATATACGGCATGTTCATGCTGGCGGTATTAAGCGTGGCAAGGATTGGATTTTCATATTTCAGTGAGAGGGAAAGCAATATATACAGGTTTTTCTATTTTCTGTTCAGTCTCGTTGTGCTATATCTCAATGTCGGCGGATATGGAATGAGAGAGATTTCGGGCAGCATAAGAACGCTTGTTTTTCCGGCGATTCCGTTTGTCTGGGGATGTCTTGTGCTTTTGGTTGAGCGTTTGATGGAGGAGCTGCGTTTGAACAAGGCCAATGAGAAAAAATGACAAAGAAACGGAAACTGTTTTCTTATATAATATGGAAGAATTTCCTGTACAATAAAAAGGAATTTGCCCTAGTTGTTTTCTGCGAGATACTGATCATTGCCTTTTCTTTTGCAGGGTTGGCCAGTTACCATGCACTCAGCGCTTTGCACAGCGAGGACTATTTCCTTATGGAGGACGGGATCAGTACGATTTTTATGTCGGCAGCCGTGCCTTTTGTCATCTGCGGGATTGTGCTGATCATTGCAGTGATGGTCACTTACTTGGGGAAACGGGCGCCGGATTATGTGATGTTCCAGAGAATGGGGATATCGAAGAAAGATATGAACCGCATGTTTATACAGGAGATTATCATCAGCTATGGGATTTCGCTGGTGTTTGGGCTGCTGCTTGGAAATATGTTTTTTTATCTTGTGAAAAACATTCTTTTTCGGAAATCGGAAGGCTCGATTGTTTTCGGAAAGGTTTCGGCGGGGCTTTATCCGATGGTCTGTGCGGTGACGCTTGGGGTATATGTGCTTGGCATCCTTCTTATGTGGGAACTTGAGAAGGATTTCCGGCTGGCTGTTGCCACAAAGGAGAGCGCGAGAAAAGAAAAAAGGAAAGTCAGTGTTCCGTTAGTCTGGATCATATTTGGATGTGCGGTCAGCGCGGTGTCTGCGCGGATGTATTCGCGTCCTTACCATCATGAAAGCATCTGGCTTTTGATCGGATTTTTGCTCGGGGTGCATCTGGCAGTGAAATATGCGGGGGCATGGTTTCTTGCAAGACGGGAGAAAAAACGGGGATATCTCAGGCATCTCCTTGTGAGGAGCCAGTTCTACTACCGATTCCGTACGGTGTTTCGGTATGTGTTTGTGTTCTCTATGCTGGCGAGCTGGGCGGTATTTTATTTTGGGATGCAGTTTGTTGCCGTCCAGGCGGCAGAGTCTTTGGACTCTTTGTTTCCCTATGATTTTATGTGTATTGCCGACGAGGAAGATACGGAGGTTTTCGATTCCTTGCAGCGGGAATATGAGCTGGAGTTTACAGAGTATCCGATGGTGAGGGTTTCGAATGCCGATAAGACGGAGAGGGAAGAGCGGGGCATTGAAAAGCGGATACAGGGGCAGCAGATTGGTATTTCCGAGTCCACATATAATATATTGAAGAGACGGACAGACCCGGAATATTCGGAGCGTGACCTGGGGTTGGATAAAGAGGGAAAGAAGGTATATCTTGTCCACCAGCAGGACCGTTCCGTGAAGGCACAGCCCATTGACTGGTTCTATGCGAAGAAAAGGCCGAACCTGCATGTGGGCATTCCGTGTCTGCTCTACGACTGGGGGAACACGGCGAATACTTATTATGAGAGAACGGTAGCGGGGGAGGAGTTTGGGAGCCTTACCGGGTGCTTTAGCCAGGTGAAGGTGGAAAATCTTGTGGTGTTTTCGGATGAATATTTTGAAACTGCAAAGGAAGAATGGAAGTCTGTAGATGCGGTGACAAGCCTTCCGGCAGAGATGGTGGAGAAGATGACAGATGATGATTTTGAGCCGGTGAGGATACAGGGACCTACAAGGCTGATTCTTTTCAATGCGAAGGAGGGGGATATTGATGCGATTGACCGCAAGCTTGAGGAGCTGGAAGAACGCCATCAGTATGTGGGAAATTACGATTCGCAGGTGCGGTTCCACTATTCGGCAAAACGCCAGAAACGGGATTGCGAAGTGGAGAGGATGTTGAAAGCGGTTGTAAATCTGTTCATGATCCTGACGTTTGGCGTTATCAGCTCTGTTTTCTTTTTGATCAAGATGCGGATGGAGTTCAAAGAGAAACATGAAAGGGCGGTCTTCCTGAAAAAAATGGGGATGCCCGAGAGACAGAGGAAAGCGCTTTATAAGAGAGAGACGCTGTTCTTTTACTGGCTCCCTGCAATTATCATGCTGCTTGCAGTCCTGGTATTTATGGCGGCGACTTTCCGCGCCAGGATGTTTGAGGGAGACGTGATAAAAGATTGCATTTGCCGGGAGAGCATGGTCTGCGGCGGATATATTGTAATAGAAGGAATCTATGTATATTTCTTAAGCGCAGTATTTTCAGGAAAGGCGGAGAGGGATTATGAGTAAGAGAGAGGTGCTGAGAGCGGAGAACCTCTGCCGCAGCTACTGCGAGGGTACGGAGGTTTTGAAGGAACTGAATTTTGTGATACATGAACAGGAATTTGTAGGAATCATGGGGCGTTCCGGCTCAGGCAAGACGACGCTGCTTAAACTGCTGGGGCTTATCGACCTGCCCACAAAGGGGAAACTTTACTTCATGGGCGAGGACACAAGAGGCATCCGGGGCGACAGGCTGGCACAGATAAGGCGCAGCGAGATTGGGTTCATTTACCAGGATTATTACTTGATGGACAGTTTGTCGGTGCTTGAAAATATCATGCTCCCTATGGTGTTAGAACATATGCGGGAGATTGAGTGCTACAGGAGGGCAAAGAGACAGGCAAAATATTTTGATCTGGCGCATCTGACCGAGAAAAATCCATATGAGCTGTCGGGAGGGGAAAAGCAGCGGGTTGCAATCTGCCGCGCGCTCATCAACAATCCTGATATTATCTTTGCGGATGAGCCGACGGGAAATCTGGATCTGAGGTCGGCAAAGATGGTCATACAGACATTGGGGAAAATATATCGTGAGCTGAAAAAGAATATTGTGCTTGTTACCCATGATCCCTATATGGCAAGCTATTGCACAAGGCTTTTGCTTATCAAGGACGGGAAGATTGTGCGGGATGTGAAGAGAAGATGTTCGCAGAAGGAGTTTTATGAGAAAGTGATAGAATTGCAGAAAGATACTTTTGGAGCCTGATTATGATGGGGAAGATAATAAAAAAGAGAATGGTTATTTTTATTTCTTTTAGCTATGGAGTCGGTTAGTCTATTACAGGCTAAATTATTTGCTGATCTGCAAAATAAAATTTCACTGGAATTATACGGAAGAGTAAGGAAAACATTGTTTCGTGCAAGACAGAATTTATGGACAAAAAGCTTATGGGAATCGAGTTGGGGATAGCTCCAAGAACCCTTGTTTATATCTATTGTAAAATAGAGGAAGAACTGGGAGTCTCGATACCTGTAAAAGAAGTTGTTGACGGTAAATTTGATACGTTTTCCAACATATGCAATATGGTTGTAAAAAATCAGAATAACGAAAACTTTAACGGGGCATAAGGCGGCAAAAAAGGAGAGACAGCTTTTTTGAGTTGCTCTCCTTGACAAAGAGGGTAAGGCGCTAGGCCTTTATCCAGTTTCCAATCCATTGGTTGGTTGAATAATTATACTGGCGTTTGTATAATGTCCCTTTTATAGTTTTATATCTCCAGCCGATGTTATCAGAAAAAGGGGTAGCATTGGAAACGGAACTGGTGGTAATGGGCTTGGGGGCAGTAGCTGTCGCAGCTTGAGCGCTTGTGCAAAACAGCAAGGTTAAAGTGCAGATAAAGCTTAATGAAACAAGTAATAGTTGGCTCTTTTTGTTGATCATTTGGATAAGTCTCCTTTCCTATATATCTCATAATTTTTAAAATCTTCAGGCAGCTCTAAAATGGTTGTCGCATATTTATCTTCTATATAAATTTCATATCCGTCTGATGTTTGAATTAAATATGTATTTTCGGGATTCATCTCGAAAGTACCATCTTCTGCAATGGGTGGTATCCGTGAAGAAGGTTCAAAAACAAACAGCAAAGAAAATACCATTACCATACCTATAATGACAGCATGAATGTTAATGATTTTATTTCTGCTCTTTTTTTGAGAAGGTTCTTTTAATATAAAATCAATCCGTGTAGACAAATCAGACTTTTTCTCCCTTGCAAAAGATATTGCCCCGCCTGGAACGCCGCGGCGGGAATGCGAGATGCTCTTCGCCGTCTCTACAAGCAGCCGGGCGTAATCTGTATGATTAAAGTTGGAACAGGCATTGATGAGATGATGGTCATTTGCAAGTTCCAATGCCAGCGAGTATTCCTGCTTTAACTGATATACGAAAGGATTCCACCAATGGATACAGGAGACGATTTCCATCAAGAGCTTTACCCAAAGGTCATGGTTTTCATAATGAGTAATCTCGTGCATGCATATATAATCCAGGTCCTCCCGGGGGAGAGCCTCGCATCTTACAGGAAACAGAAGGGTCGGGTGCAGCAATCCGGTAATGGAGGGCGATATATGGTACGGCACTACAGCGATATTTATTTCCGCGAGCAACGAGCCAAGCGGGCATGCTTGCATGCACATTTGGCGACTGCCGCGAGGGTCAAATACCCCGTTGCTTGCAGTAGGGTATTTGACTGGCTTTGATGTGCATCCTGCAACGGAAGAGAAAATATTCGGATACTCGTCCGGGTCAGTGACAGCGTATTCCTTTACAAGACGGTGTAAATGCATCTTTTCAATACCGAGCCGGAATAGCCTGAAAATAGCGATGCCCACCCAGCAGAGCAAAAAAATATGGAATGCCATATATCCCGATTCCCCGATAACCGTATAAATGGGTTTCGTAGCTTTCGGCAGGATTTTATAGGAATATATGGAACAGGTAAAGGGGAGATTTACAGGGATGCACATCCGTAACAGGATGACGGCAATCCCGATAAAAACCGTCTTTGTGCCATATATATAATGCTTGCCTGAACGATATAGTATGATATAAAGGTACAGTGTTAGAAAAGCGATAGTTATGAAACAAGTTATAAACGGACCTAATGATACTGACATTATTTTTCTTTAATCTCCTGTCTTTTGTTCTTGATGATTTCTTCCAGACGGTCCAGCTCCTCAAGGGAGGTCTCCTTATCAATAAGTGACGCGATAAGCGATACGCCGGACAGTCCTTCGGAGATATCCCGGTATGTCTGGTTAAAATACTCGTTTCGGGATATGGTAGGACAGTAAGCCCGGGTTAAAACGGTTCCGCTGTATACGATATCCGCGACCTCGACGGTTTCCAGCTTGATAAGGACACGTAAGGCAGCCTGAACAGTGCTGAGATTGAGTTTGCTGTGCCTTTTGGCGATATCGGAGGCGATAAGCGGCGTCTGGCTATCCCAAAGGATTTTCATAACTTCTAATTGATGTTTGCTGAGATTTTTTTTCATGTGGTTCACCACCTTTCTGCCAAGGAATTATATTATGATTATACTAAGTTTTTTTGATAATTCAACAATAATATAGAATTATATTTAGTTAAAAAAATAATTGTTTGACAAAATAAGATAAATATGATAAATTATATATACAATAAATAAAGTGAATTAATTTTTAAAGAATATTTTTGGACAATCATTTTTAAGAATGTGACAAGAATGGAGAGAGTGGTTTACTCTATGAGAAAGAGGTGAGGACAGTAAATGAAAATAGATGCACCGTTTATTCATTTGTTCAAGACACCATTAGGTTTTTATCTATATGATGTAAACACTGGTCAAATATTAAAGATAGATAAGAGAGTATACAATTATTTGGCAAATGTAAAAAAAGATACAGATGAAGAAACCTTACAAAAAATCAATATATTAAGAGAAGAAGGATTTTTGAAAAACAACAGAGTAGAGATTACAGAGCATCCTTATACAGAGCTGCTGCCTTTTGCGTTACAAACCAGAATGGGGAATTTGATATTGCAGGTAACACAGAATTGTAACCTTCGATGTGAGTATTGTATATATTCGGGAAATTATAAAACGCGTGGACATTCAAATACAAGAATGACATTTGACACTGCCAAAAAAGCAATAGATTTTCTGATTCAACATTCTAAGGAAAGACATAAAATCTTTATAGGATTTTACGGTGGTGAGCCATTGCTGGAATTCGAGCTGATAAAGAAATGTGTGAAATATGCAGATGAAATGGCGGATGGAAAAGAAGTGGTGTATGTAATGACAACAAATGCCACGCTTTTATCAGAAAAAGTTATTGATTATATGATAGAGCATCAGTTTAAATTGACGATCAGTGTGGATGGTCCGAGAGAAATCCATAATCGGAGCAGAGTTTTTGCAAATAAAGAAGAAGGTTCTTATGATATAATGATGAGGAACATTAAAAGAATTAAGGAAAAATCAGAAAGCTATTATCAGGAATCTGTACAATTCAATACAGTTATGCTGGCAAATGACGGATTTTCGTGTTTGGAAAATTATTTCCATGGCGATGAGCTGTTTTCGGATTCGTTCTTCTCAGCAAGTACTGTGAGTTCTTCATATGCAAAGTCAGAAAGTGATATTTCGGATGAGTTTTTACAAGAACAGCAGTATGAGTTATTTAAAAGCTTTTTGGGTATGTTACATCGATTGGACTCAAAACATGTTTCAATTTTGCTGGATGGATATATAGGACGTATGAAACAATTTGACACGATGAGACACCAATTGGGAAGAAGAGAAGTTCCGGCAAAATGGCACAGAGGCGGTCCGTGTATTCCGATTGTTAATAGAGCCTTTGTTACGGCGGAAGGGAATATACTGCCATGTGAAAGAGTCTGTGAAATTGCCAATATCTGTAAATTGGGAACGATAGAAGAAGGAATAGATATTGGGAAGGCTCAAAAGGTACTTAATTTAGAAAAGTATACAGAAGATAATTGCCATAATTGTTGGGCGTATGCGGAATGTACAACATGTATTCAATGTTGTGACAGTAAGGAAGACAACATATCCGAAAATATATTGAAATGCTGCAAACAAGTAAAGCATGGTACGGAGGAAGTGCTAAAGGACTGTGCCGTTTTGAAGGAATTAGGTTATGATTTTGAATCTGATTCTTTGGTAGGTGAGCCAGAAGTTATTTTTTCAGAGGAGTAGAGAGATGTATAATATGGTTATTTTTCCTTATGACGCAACACTGAAAAATACTTTGCAACATATAGACCAGAAAGAGTATCGTGTGTGCGGGATTGTAAGTCCAAGAGGATGGGGATATGGAGATACTTCGCTTTTGATAGGTGATGAAGAGATAGTGATACAAGCCAGTCTTAGACAAGTTGAATCGGCATATGATTGTATTTGTCTTGTAAATAGTCGGTATAGTTTGAATTTTACCAATAGTATCATGCCTATCATACATGAATGTGCGGAAAAGAATTTAGATGTAATCGTATGTAGAGATTTTACCGAACAGGAATTGCAAATAATAAAATCATATATTGATAAAGATAAGCTACATATATTATATGAGACGTATCGGGATATCAAGATGGAAAATGAAATATTTGAGATAGATATTCCGGTAGTATTAATCACAGATATATTTGCCGAATTAAACTCTCAAGATGTGCAATTAAAAATTTATGATGAATTGAAAGCAAAGGGATATGCAGTAAAATTAGTATCATCTAAGAGAGAAATGAGGTTAATCCGAGATATAGACAGTATTCCTCAGAGTGTATTAAGAGAATACGGAACTAATAAGGAAAAAATATTAAGGTTTAATCATTATATAAAACAAATTGAGATTAAAGAGAATCCTGATTTGATTATTATTGGAATTCCGGGAAATCTGATGGAGATTAGCAAAAAAGTGACGGGGGATTTTGGAAGTAGTGCATATATTATTTCAAGAGGCGTAATTTCCGATTATGTTGTCTGCAATTTCCCTTACTTTCAGGATTTTGAAGGCAGGTGTAGTGAGCTGTGTAAATGCGTGGAAAATAGACTGGAAACAAAAGTAGATGCATGCAATGTGATACCACAATATTTGGATTTGATGGAGTCCGAAGAATATGGCGAATTGGAATATTTAGGGTTATCTGCCGAATATGTCGAGAAAAAATTGCAGAAACATGAAAAAATATTTTTCCTGCAAGACAAAAAAGAGATTTTGAGAATTGCAGATGAAATAGTCAAAAAACTGGAAGGTTATGCAGAGATAAAAGTTATGTGATGAGGATTAGATTGATATGAATATAGAAGAGAAACTAGAGCAGATATTTGAAAATGTTGGAGTGACTTTTGAGCAGAATAACGAGTTGAAAAAGAAACATTTGCTTGGGAAAGAAGTAGGAATGGCAGCGAGAGATTTACTGATTGCATTCTTTATGATAGAAAAAGCTTTTCAAATTCAGATTCCCGAGGAAACAATTGTGAATGGAGAATTTAATACTTATGAGCATATTCTTGGAACTGTAAAGAAGTGTATAGGTATTATTTAATATTTCAAAGGGAAGGAGGAAGGAGCCATGAAGAAACTTGGTAAAAGATGTAATTGCAAAATGAGTTCTTTGGTTGTGGCGAGGGCATGTTACTGTACATCATTGTGTTCTTGTTCGAGAACCCCGAAAGCGACTTGGGAAGTGGGGAAAGCGATGGTATCTATGACAGGCGGCGGTGACGGAACATCATAGGATGTTTTGCATAAGATGGACTGTTTTCTCAGTGGGGTGTAAATTGATTTGCGCCCCACATGTTGTGAAACAAGGGATTGAAATATTAAATGGCTACTACAATTAGTAGAAAGACATATTGAGAAATTATGTTGTTTATATATAGGATGTCCAGTGAGAAAGCCGAGGCAAGAATATGAAAAAAGACAGATTGAAAAATACGATAACCATTTTCCTATACATCGCAGCAATTATTGTACCGCTGTTGCCCCTGTTTTCTATTGGAGGAAAAAGTTATGCGCTGTATCAGGGCTACAGCCATGTGAAGGAACTCGGAATGGATGGGGTGTCGGAAAATGCCGCGCAGATTTGGTCGGGAGATATCAGCCTGATCAAAGTGCAGATTGTCATTGTCCTTTTGTATCAGGTTGTCGGCATATGTTATGTGCTTTCGGTTCTGCTGAAGAAGAATCTTCGGTTAAATATTGCGGCGATGGTTCTGGCGTTAATTAATCTGTTCCTTGCACAGGATGGGATAGAGCTAGTGACGGACAATGTTATGGGAACGATATTTCCTCTTATCCTGGGCCTGCTCAGTGTCATAGAGTTTTTTATCACAAAAATGATGGATGTTTGGGATAGTGCGGTAAAGATGGCGAAGGATAGTGCCCGGGAAGACCGGCATCAGAAAGAGGAGGAAAAACGGCGGCTCTATTTTCCGGGCAACTACACAGAATTATTTTACGGGATGGTCTGGAAGAACTTCAAGTATAACTGGAGGGATTACAGGCTGCTTTTGATGTGCAGTATGGTTATGTCTTCGCTTTCATTTGCAGGACTAGGATGTTATCAGATGATGGCAGGGGTACACCGTGCGGAAAATTTCCTGATTGGACAAGGGCTTGGACTTATCCTCTGGAACGCCATGATACCCATGGGCGTGTGCATTGTGTTTCTAATGGTGTTCGTGCTGGTGTTTTACCTAAAAAAATGGGTGGAGGGTTACAGTATATTCGTAACGCTTGGAATACGGAAAAAGACATTATACATCATGATGGGTCTTGAGATTCTATTTTGCTTTCTGTTTTCATTTCTGACAGGGAGTCTTTTGGGAAACGGCATACTCCTGCTGCTCAGGAAAGTTATATATAAAGCAATGGGGCAGGGCATTTCCCTTATGGGGGTGACGGCGGGAACGTATTTTAAGATGCTTGGGGTGATGGTTGTCATTTATGTGCTCTCTCTTATGGCGACAAGGGATATCATACAGGATTTTAATCTTATCACGGCGGCGACCCGGCGGATTCGCAGGGAGAAGATGCCGCGTAAGGGTCTGACGGCTGTGACGGCCGTCGGAGCTTTGTTGCTCTTTGGAACCGCTGCACTCTACAGCCGGTTGAACAGTCATGAGAGCATTTATCTCGTAGGGGTGTTTTTTGTGGGATTATTTCTGTTGGTCCGTTACGGCGGTGCGATGTGCCTGCGGAGAGAAAAGGCGAGGTCTGCGTATTTTGCAAATCTGATGAACCATAATCAGCTTTATCACAAGTCGAAGACCGCATCCTGGTATCTGGCGGCATTGAGCGTGCTGTATATCTGCGGAATGTTTTACTTCGCATTTCAGGTGGTGTCAGTGTTGGTCACGGAAGAGCCGGAAAGCTTGTTCCCTTATGATTTTATTTGCATCGCGGATGAAGGAGATGATGCATTCCTGACAGGGTTGGAAGAAAAATACGGGGTTAAGCTTGCACGCTATCCTATGGTAAGAGTATCCAATGTGGATAAGACGGAGAAGTCGGAAGGGATGCAGCCGAGACCTCAGGGGCAGCAGATAGGCATTGATGAGACTACGTTCCATCGGTTGAAAAAGGAGCTTGACGGCGGCTATCGCAAGGAGGCTTTGGAACTTGACAAAGAAGGCGAAAAAGTCTATATCGTTCATCAGCAGGACCGCTCTATAAAGGCTCAGCCAGTGGATTGGACGTATAACTCAAGAAAACCGTTTTTACATATCGGACTGCCCTGTGTTTATTATACCCCGGACTCACCCAGCGAGGCATTTATGCAGCGCGAAATAGCGGGTGAGGAAATCGGGAGCCTGATTGGATGTTTCCGGCAGGGGAATCTGGAAAATATTATCGTATTTTCCGATGAATATTTTAAAAAGGCGCAGGAAATGTGGAGATACACGAATATTTACACCGGCGACCCCATTGAAAATGAGGCAGAGCGGATTGAAGGCGTAACGATTCATCAGGGACCTACCCAATTGGTGCTTATCCATGCAGAGGCAGAATATGCCGATGATATTGAGCGGGAGATGGAACAGCTAGAGGCGAACCATACCTATGAGGCGAAATATGATGCGGAGGTAAAAAGCCATTATTCCAAAAAGACAGCTATCTCTGACATGGAGACGGAGCATATGATGAAACTTATTGTCAACTGGTTTGTGATGGCAGTGCTGCTTATGGCAAGTATGTTCCTGCTGTATGTAAAGACGGCGTCGGAGCTGGAGGAAAAGAAAAGAAGGGCAGAATTTTTGAACTGCATGGGCATGAGGAGGAAAGAGCGTATCCGTATGCTTAAGGGCGAACTGTATCTGTTCTACTGGCTGCCAGCTTTGATTACGGTGTTTGCAGTGTTTTATTTTACGGCGGCGACGTTTCGTGCCAGGATGTATACGGGGGAAGTAATAAAGGATTATCTGTCACATGCCGTCTGGATATGGTTCGGATGGTTTCTTATAGAAGGAGTATATGTCTGGCTGTTAGGGCTGTGGGAAGTCCGGAAAGTGGAGGAGAAGGATGGGAGAGGAGTTAAAGCGGGAAAAAAGAATAGATGAGAAAAAAACGGTTGTAAAAAGAAAGACCGTCATAAAGGCTGAGGAGCTTTACCGCGATTACACAAAAGTATCCCAGAGCGGAGATGAGCCGGAAAATATCCGGGTGTTAAAGGGGCTGTCCTTTTCGGTAAAGGAACAGGATTTTGTCGGCATTATGGGAAAGTCCGGGTGCGGCAAGACAACACTGTTAAAGACGCTGGGTCTCATTGATAAGCCTACGAAAGGCAAACTGTATTTCGGCGGCAAGGATATTAAAACACTGTGGAGCGATGAGCTTGCCGACATCCGCAGAAGAGAGATAGGCTTTGTATTTCAGGATTTTTATCTGATGGACAGTCTGTCTGTAAGTGAAAACATCATGCTGCCTATGGTGCTGGATAAAAGAGAAGTGCGTAAGTGTATTGAGAAGGGAAGAGAGTATGCAAAGCTTTTCGGTCTGAGCCATCTGATGAAAAAATATCCCTATGAGCTGTCCGGAGGGGAAAAACAGAGGGTAGCGATAAGCAGGGCGCTGATCAATGACCCTGACCTGATCCTTGCCGACGAGCCTACAGGAAATCTTGACTCTAAGTCGGGAAAAGTCGTCATTGACGCGCTGGAGCGGATTAACGGGAGGATGAAGAAGACGATTCTCATGGTGACCCACGACCCGCAGGTGGCCAGCCATTGTAAGCGCATCATCTTTTTGAAGGATGGGGTGATACTGGAAGATTTGCGGCGGAGAGAAAGCCGGGAAGAGTTTTACGAAAAGATTATTGAGAGGATGAAGGAGCTTTAAAAACAAATGAAAGGAATCATAAAGAAAAGATACATCCTCCTGATTTTTTTCTGCTACACTATTCTGATCAGCGTGTCTTTTGCAAGGCCCATGACCATGAAAAGTATCATGGACGATGGTATTATCAAAAAAGATTTTCGGGTAATACTGTCTCTTGTCATCTTCCTGCTGGTCCTGATTGCCATAGAAGAAGTGGTAAATATTATCCAGACGAAATTATTTGCCGAACTTCAGAATAAGCTGGTCTTAAAGCTCTATGAAAAGGTGGGGAGGACATTGTTCCGCTCTAAAATGGAGTATTTCGTACATAATAATTCGGCGGAAATCGTGAGCAGGCTGTCTACGGACATCGAGAGCGTCAGTTCGCTGGTTGACAGCAATATCATGTATGTGTTCGGATATGTGCTGCAGATTATCAGCGGGGTGGCAGGGCTTTTTATCATTAACTGGAGGCTTGCCTTTCTTGTATTAGCGGTTGTTCCGGTAAAATATATGCTGATATGCATCTGCTCAGAAAAAGAAGAAAAGACGATGGAGCAGTGGATAGAATCTTCTGCCGATTTTTCCGCATGGCTAGGAGATGCAGTCAACGGAATCCGGGAAGTCAAGCTGTGGAACCTGTACGGCATGAAACAGGGGGAGCTTAAGCGGCGGCAGGAGGAAATCCTGCATCTGAATAAAAAGAGCAGGCTGATACAGGCCTATAACATGTCCGGAGAGTCTGCGGTTCAGGGGCTTGCGATAGCAGCGCTCTATGGAATCGGCGGATTTCTTATATGCAGGGGGCAGTTAACGTTAGGGAGCCTTACGGCATTTATATCCTACAGCAACTATGTGATCAATCCGATATCGCTGGTACTCAACTTGAAGATCATATTTGCGAAAGTTAAGCCGTCGGCGCGGAGGCTGAAAGCATTTTTAAAGACGGAGACAGAGAAAGGGAATGGTTCTGACATCCGGGAAATGAAGGAGAAATTGAGCTTTCATCATGTCAGCTTTTCCTACACAGACCAGCCGGTAGTGGAGGATGTAAGCTTTGAGGTGAGAAAGGGCGAGAAGATAGCCGTCATCGGAGAAAACGGGAGCGGAAAATCCACCCTGCTCTCGCTTTTGCTGCGGTTTATCGAGCCGAAGGAAGGGGCAATCTGTGTGGACGGAACAGATATACGGGAGTATGACATAGAGCAGTACCGAAGTCTTTTCGGCGTGGTGAATCAGGAGATATATCTGTTTGAGGATACGGTCTGGAATAATCTGGTGCTGGGAAAAGAAATGGACGCAAAAAAAATGGACAGCTTTTGTGAAAGGATGGGAATGCAGGAGTTTTTAGGTAAGCTCCCCCGGGGCTACGAAGAAAAGCTGGAGAAAAACGGCGAGAACCTGTCAGGTGGGGAACGCCAAAAGCTCAGCCTGCTGCGCGCCTTTGTCAAAGATGCGCCGATACTGGTACTGGATGAGGCTACTGCTAATATTGATAAAAAATATGATGAATTCCTGCATGACCTCTTTATAAACGACTTTTCCGACAAAACCTTTATCGTCATCACTCATAAGACGGAGAATCTGCAGGGGATGGACAGGGTGTATGAGATAAAGGGGCATGTGTTGAGGGAGGTGTGTTCTAAGCGATGATGTAAACAGATTCAATACGTCCGGTTCGGACGGTTTTACAATGACATGCCAAATGATAACATATTGTCACTTACATAAAGAAATGGAGCCATTGCCTATAAAGCCTGGCTCCATTTCGGTCATATGAAAGGATTTTGCATACTTAATGCTCAGTTATTGTACCTGGTGTTTACAAAAATTTTTACCGGCGAATATTACGGAAAGAAAAATGATAATTGCATATACAGGTATTATAGCTGTAATTAACGGAAGTACCGCATTTCCCAAATGATAGGACAGATATTCCTGAAATATGGATAAACCGGAAAGAGCCTGATAAGGCAGCAGCATATAAATGTGGTTCCATATGTCATTACTCCCGGAGCTTAAAAATACAGGAAAGAATATCAATAAAACATCAGCAGTCAAAACCGTAAAAGAAGATTTTGCCTTTGAGGAACAGTATAAGGTGATTGCCAGTAATCCCAACATTGTTAAATAAGAGATTGCGAGGATGATAAAAGCAGTTTCCATAAAGGTTAAGTCGTATGGACAAAAACTATCCATAATCTGTAAAGGCAAATTTCCGCCGTCTGCGCCAAATGCCAGTAAAGGCAGCAATAATGCGGCTGCTGCATTCACAGTAAGTACAATGCTCCCAAACAGTAGGGCTGTTATTATTTTGGCATAGGCAATTTTGCTTTTGCCAAATCTGGTTGATAAGATGACCGCGTCGGCGCCTGTCTGGTACTCGTTTGAAAATATGGGGGCAACTGCAATGCAGATGCCGAAAATACAGATAATAAGCATTTGGGAAGTATCGCCGAAATTAGACCAGCCTAAGGGGCAGCCGTATTCATACGGTTCTGCTATTTTCTTATTTTTTTCTTTCCAGTATTGCTTTTCTGTGCTGCTTAATTGCGGAAGGCTGTCAATATATTGATTGACATTATAGTTTCTGGCCTGGTAAAAATGAGGTGTATCGGAAGGAGCAATGTCCGGGATATTCAGATACCCCATTTCATTATGGACAAAGGTGTTTCCCAACATATTCAAGTAGCTCTCTTTCGGCGCGAGATAACGATAATAGATTTCGTCTTTAAAAGATTTTTCCCCGCCCCGTTCTGTAATGAGATTTTTTTCATTGCTGTACATATTTTGAAATTCTGTTAAGTCCTTTGCGATACGCTCTTCGGTGAGAGTTCCCGCGATTTTCTTATAGCAATCCTGCTTATAGGATACTGCTTTGCGCCCCGACAGCATCGTCCCGGTTTCGTCCCAGGCTTTGTATTCGATGAAAGGGAGGGAAAAGAACAGAAACGTAGCGAAAAAGCAGCTTATCGTAACAATGAGCGTTAATTTTTTCCGGCAGAGTTTAAATAATTCCAATTTTACTAATTCAGTCATTTTCTTCTCCCTCCTTTGCTGTTCTGGAAATGATATAAATATAGATCTTCTAATGACGGTTCGGCTAAGACCGCATTGGACGAAGGTTTTTGCCCGCTGATAAGACGCATGAAAACCCTTCCGTCTTTGCCGTGATGAAGATTTGCCACACAATGCCGGCTGCATATTTCATCTGCTTTTTCGTTTGGAAAGCTGCATTCCCACACTTTTCCGTCCATTTCATGAACGATTTCCCCGGCGGGGGCAGAAAGTATAAATTTCCCGTTTTTCATTATGATGATATCATCTGCAATGTGTTCTACATCAGATACGATATGTGTAGAAAGCAGGACGATTTTATCCTGGGCAAAATCGGCAATCAGATTGCGGAAACGTACCCGTTCCCTGGGGTCAAGCCCTGCCGTGGGCTCGTCGAGGATAAGGATTTTAGGATTCCCTAAGATTGCCTGTGCGATGCCTAACCGCTGTTTCATGCCGCCGGAAAATGTTTTTATCTTCTTGTCCGCGACGGTTGAAAGCGACACCAATTCCAGCAGCTGCTTTGCCTGATGCTTTGCCTGCCTTTTCGGGATTCCTTTTAATGCTGCGATATAGTACATAAATTCTTTTGCGGTATAGTCCGGATAATAGCCGAAATTTTGCGGGAGATAGCCCAGTAATTTCCGGTAGTTTTCTCCCAGTTTATCCGCGCGGTCTCCGTCTGCCAGGATTTTGCCGGAAGTAGGAGTCACTACATCGCAGATCATACGCATGAGTGTAGTCTTCCCGGCGCCGTTTGCCCCCAACAGGCCGTATATGCCGTTCGTAAATACAGCCGTTACATTGTTGACCGCAATTTTATCCCCAAACTTCTTATTCAGCCTGTCTAATGTAAGTTCCATAAAGTGACCTCCTTCGGCAGCAAGTATTTGCAGCAGATTTTTTTACAGTTTTTTACGAAAGCCATGCATTCAATAAGTACCCCTGATAATGCTGCGGCAAACAGTAAATACCAGGCACCTATCAGTGAAGATGTATATAATACAGGTATTTTTTGAGAGGCATAAAAGGAAATCATCATAATGGCCATCCCTGCTGCTGCACAGTAATAATTGCATTCCTTTGTCCTGACATGATTAAGGATGAATAAACAAGTAAAGGAAGTGATGAGGAAAGGAACACAAAAATACATAAACGCATAAATCAGGCTTATTTCTAAGTAACACGTTGTAAGAATGCTGATAAAGGATAAAAGCAGTAAATCAGCCAGGCCGAGCAGTGTGATTCTTGACAGCAATACCTGCTGCAAGGTGAAACGGGCTGCCATTTCCATTTCCGCTGTCTGGTTCACAAATGCCTTTGATAATTCCCCGGTTCCGGCGATAAAACATAAAGGCAGGAGTGCTGCAATCTGTCCGATAACATCCTTTTTTCCCGGACTGTAAAACAGGAGAAAGCCGCAAAATAATATGGTGCCAAACTGGATGGCCCAGACTTCTTTTTTGATGAAACGAAGTTGGCGCCAGAAAAATTCCCAAAAAGAAATATTATTATCGGCATGGACAAGAGCTGTCATAATCTGTCTTGCTTTAAAAATGGTATCATCCATATTCTTATGGTCGAAAGGGAGCGGTATATCGCCGTAAATGATTTTTAAATGATTTTTCAAGCTATTTTTCAAAGGAATATCCTCCGTTCTCCAATTTCTTTTTTAAATTTTTTATCGATGTTTTCATTCGATACATGACTGCAAATCTGTTTAGGTTTAGTATTCTTGCAATCTCATTTACCTGTAATTCCTGGCCGTAGCGGAGTAACAGGATTTCCTGCTGTTCGGATGTCAGTTCTCTGATGTATTTTTCCAGGATTATCTTATTTTCAATTTCTTCTGCTTTGGATTCTTCAAATGCTGTATTGTCTATGTCTGCGAGAGAAATCGCTTTGCTCTTTTTCCGGAAATTGATGCAAAGATTTTTCGCTATGGTATACAAAAATGCTTTGGGCTTTCCGCGGTCGGAATAATCGGAGATTGCCTGTACAAAATGTAAAAATGTTTCTTGTGTCAAATCTTCGGCATCAGAACAATTCTTAACCTGCCAATAGCAGTATTTATAGATAGCGTTATAATTGTCGCGGATAATTTCTTCTGCATCATCAGCAGTCAGCTCGGAAAGTTTTTTTGCTCCGTCTGCCACGTCTATCCACCTCCTCATTATGTATAACAGTCGAAAAGGGCAGAATGTGAAAAATTTTTATATTATTATTGCACATAGAAGTGGGAATTTGGGAATCCGTATTTAAAAATGTTGAGCGGGTGTAAAATATGTCCTATAATGTCTTTAAAGACAGGATTACTGTTTATCATTTTGCGGGTGATACGATAGAAAAGTATTCTTTTGGCGATGAGGTGCCGGTTGGAATACATGAAGGGTTTGCGGTAAGGGCATCGGAATAGGGGGTTCCATGAAATCTATCCAGAAAATTGAATTCCATACCGGCACGAGGGAAGAGCTGCTCCCGGGGTTTGCGGATGATTTTCCGTACATCGCCTCCCGGGCGGAGCTTGACAAGTATATCGGACGGTTTGTGCCGTGGCACTGGCACAGGGCGGTGGAGCTTTTCTATGTGGAGAGCGGTGCTTTGGAGTATAATACGCCCAAGGGCAAATGGGTGTTTCCGGCGGGCAGCGGCGGGATGCTTAACTCCAATGTCCTCCATATGACGAAGGCTTTGTCACAGAAGGAAGAGACTGTCCAGCTCCTCCACATCTTTGATGCGTCCTTCCTTGCGGGGGAGAGGGGCAGCAGGATTGCCCGGAAATATATTTTCCCGGTGACGGCGTCCGGGCAGAGGGAGATGGCAGTGCTGTCTCCGGAAAATCCGGCGCAGGAAGAGCCGTTAGCCCTTTTGCGGGAATCCTTTCGTCTGCAGCCTGACGGATTCGGGTATGAGATGAAACTCAGGAATATCTTATCGGAGCTTTGGCTGATGCTTTTCGGTCAGGTAAAACCCGCGCCGGGGGAGAAGGGGGAACCGGGGAGAGACAGTGACAGGCTCAAGCGGATGATGGTCTACATCCATGAGCATTACCCGGAAAAGATTGCCGTGTCGGAGGTGGCGGCGGCAGCGTTTTTAAGCGAGCGGGAGTGTTTCCGGGTGTTTCGGGGGTGCCTTAACATGACGCCTGTGGAATATATGAAAAGCTACCGGCTGCAGATGGCATGTCGGATGCTGGCGGGAGGGAGAGAGACGGTCACGGATGTAAGCCATGCCTGCGGGTTGGGGAGCGGCAGTTATTTCGGAAAGGTTTTTCGGGAGTACGCCGGCTGTACGCCTACGCAGTACCGGGAAAGATGGCAGGATTGTGACAGATAAAGGCGGAAATCGTATAGATTTTTCTTGGAAAATGCATGATAATGACAGCATCATTTGAAAATGCCGGGAGCAGGACAGAGCTTGCCCCTAGCAGTATGCAGTCAGGAGGGATTGGATGTATTACGAGGAAAAAGATTTTTTAGAGACGGCGGACAGCATGATTTTGGCGCAGATTGCCAAAGCCAGGAGGCTTACCAGAGAGTATTATCTTGCGGATTATGAGGATGCCGGGAAGAGGGAGTCTATTTTGCGGGAGCTTTTTGGAACGGTGGGGGAGAATGTGCTGGTCGATGCGCCGCTTTACTGTGACCACGGGGATAATATCTTTATCGGAAATAATGTGGTCATCGGCATGAATTGTACCTTTGTGGACAATCAGGAGATTCATATCGGCAATCAGGTGATGATTGCGTCCAATGTGCAGATTTACACTGCATCCCACCCGGTGTTGCCGAAAGAGCGGCTTGTGCCGGACTGGAAGGAGCGGGGAACGACATTTTTCCGCACCTATGCGCGGCCGGTGGTGATTCGGGACAACGCATGGATTGGCGGCGGATGCATTATCCTGCCGGGGGTGACTGTCGGGGAGAACAGCGTAGTGGGCGCAGGCAGCGTGGTGACCCGGGATGTGCCGGATAACTGTGTGGCGGCGGGGAACCCCTGCCGGGTGTTCCGGGCGCTGGGTATGTAAAACAAATATAAAACAAAGTGATGAAATGTATTGACGATGTTTGCAAATGTACATATAATAATGTTAAGCGAGGTGATAGATGATATGTCTGCAACAAATATTAATGTACGTGTGGATTCAGCGTTGAAACAGGAGGCAGAGGCGTTATTTAATGACCTTGGGTTAAATATGTCCTCTGCAATCACGATGTTTCTCCGCTGTGCGGTCAATCACGACGGTATTCCTTTTGAGATAAAGCGTCCGCCCTACAATGCACAGACCAGGGCGGCACTCAATGAATACGAGGAAATGAAGAGAAATCCGGACAAATATAAAAGATATGATTCTTTTGATGAAATGATGGGGGAGGTGTTTGACGATGCTTAAAATAGTTCCCTCCAATCAGTTTAAAAGGGATTTAAAACGCGCAGAAAAGCGAGGATGCAAGATAGGGCATTTGCGGGAGGTTGTCAATACTCTGGCGCAGGGGCGAAAGCTGGATGAAAAGTACCGTGATCACGGACTGACCGGCAGTTACAGGGGATTTCGCGAATGCCATATTGAGCCGGACTGGCTTTTGGTTTACCGTATAGACCGCGAAGAACTTGAACTGTTCTTGTTTCGCACAGGAACACACTCTGATTTATTCTGAATCATTCCAATATTTTTAAAAATTCGTACCATAGTCTAATAAAAAGTGCTATAATATCAACAAGATATCCCAATATCATTCCAAGTCAAAATACATAAAAAATATGCCCAAGGCGCAGGCAGACTTCGTCCGTCAAGGTATACCCTCAGGGTATCCCGCAATACAAGCGCCCAAGGCGCAGACGGACTACGCCCGTCAAGGTATGCCGATACAGGCCCCTGCAGTACACAGGCAACCCGGACCGCCGTCCTGCATGTGCCAGCCCATCCCGCATACCATTCCCAATGTATTTTGGCTCCAATCACATTTTTCAGGAGGTACAAGATATGATTATTTGTGCAAGCCATCTCATGACAGGCGACGGCAAGACTGTCCTTGAGGGTCAGGCTGTTTTGACAGGAGCAGACGGAAAGATTAAGAAGATTGCCCCGAAGGCGGAGCTTACCGCCCAGTTTCCGGAAGAGGAGGTAAAGGATTACGGCGATGCAACGATACTGCCGGGGCTTTGTGATATGCATGCCCATCTGGGGTACTATTATTCCCAGCCCGACAGCTTTAACTACGGGCCGCAGCTTATTATGCTCTATGCGCTCCAGCACGCCCAGGCTGCTTTTGAGCGGGGCATTACGTCGGTGCGGGATATGTGTTCCGCCCACGGGGTCTGCAAGAACTTAAAGCTGGCGGCGGAGAAAGGCTTTGTAGTCGTGCCGAAGATTACCCATACGGATGCCGGAATGTGCATGACCGGCGGACATGCGTGGGATGAGGCTGTGGAAGTGGACGGGCCGTGGGAAATCCGCAAGGAAATCCGCAGGCAGGTGCGCGACGGCGCGGACTGGGTGAAAATCCTCACGACGCACCGCTCCCATATCCCGGAGTTTACCCAGGAGGAGCTTGACGCGGCGGTTGACGAGTGCCACAGGAGGGGCATCAAGTGCGGCGTCCATGCGGGGACGAATCCGGGCATCCAGATGTGTATTGACGCGGGATTTGACACTATCGAACATGCAACCTTTATGACGGTTGACCACGCAAAGCAGATGGCGGAGAAAGGGATTGCCTGGACGCCGACCATCATGGCGTATACGCTGCTGTATGACATTTGCAGGGAGAAAATGGAAAACCATGCGGGCGCGCCGGTGAATGACCCGGTGATGCAGAAGGAGATTAACGATTACCAGTATTTTGGGCCGGCGTACAAGGCGTACCGGGATAATTTTAAGGCGTTTTACGATACGGGCGTGACGGTCATCGCCGGAACGGACATGGTGATGTACCAGTCGCCGTTCCTTCCGCTGCCGAGGGAGCTTGAATATATGGTGGAGTACGGCATCACTCCGGTACAGGCGATTCAGACGGCTACCTCCAACCCGGCGAAGGTGCTCGGCGTTGAGGGGGAAAGAGGACTGATAAAAGAAGGGCTTGACGCGGACATCCTCGTTGTGGGCGGGGATTTGAGCAAAGATATCAAGTGCTTAAATGACATAAAGCTGGTGACCATGGACGGAAAGCGGGTGTTTGAGAACGGAGTCCGGTATGTGGGGACCGGGAATATGTTTATGTAAAAATATGTCTGTTTGAGGATTGTCCGTTGAGGGCGAGAAGAGAAGATAAAAAAAGTCTCCGGAGCGCAGAAGTTCTCCGGAGACTTTTATTTCCGCAAGCAATAGCAGTGATTCGAGGTGATTTTAAATCCCAAGCTTGGCATCGTCCTTTAGATAGATTATAATGAGAAAAATGCCCTGCTTTTGCAGCGGAATTTTTAAGAATAAGAAGAAGGAGATGACCGCAATGAAACGTTCAAAAATCAACGCAGAGATTAAGCATATGGAAGAGATGGTAAAAAAACACGGTTTTGAGCTCCCGCCCTTTTGCAAATGGACGGCTAAAGAATGGGAGAGTAAGGGCGCGGAGTACGACGAAATCCGGGATAATATGCTTGGATGGGATATCACGGATTATGGCTTGGGAAGATTTGACGAGGTGGGATTTTCCCTCATCACCATCCGGAACGGAAACCTTAAGATGGATAAATATACGAAGACATACGCAGAAAAGCTCCTTCTGGTGAAGGAAGGACAGACGGCGCCCATGCATTTCCACTGGAAGAAGATGGAGGATATCATCAACAGAGGCGGCGGCAACGTGCTGATTACGGTCTACAATTCCACGGAAGACGGCGGGTTTGCCGATACGGATGTGACGGTGAACTGTGACGGGAGGGAGTTTACCGTGCCGGCGGGTACGAAAGTTAAGCTGACGCCGGGGGAGAGCATCACCATATATCCGTATCTGTACCATGATTTCCATGTGGAAGAAGGCGGCGGCGACGTGCTTTTAGGGGAAGTGTCCATGTGCAATGACGATGAACATGACAACCGTTTCTACGAGCCCATCGGACGGTTCCCGGAGATAGAGGAGGACGAAGAGCCGTACCGGCTGCTCTGCAATGAGTATCCGAGGGCGGAGTAACAGGGAGAGGAGAAAGCATGGTTTATCGGAAAGCGTCTATGGAAGACCTGGAATTTTTGACGGAGACGAGGGTCGAAGTGCTCCGGGCGGCGAACCGGCTGTCCGGGGATGCGGACATGAGCGTGGTCAGGGAGCAGTCGCACCGTTACTATCAAAGGGCATTATGTGACGGTACGCACACGGCGTACCTGGCCTTTGACGGAGAACATTTCGCTGGGGCGGGCGGAATCAGCTATTTCCAGGTTATGCCTACATATCACAATCCCAGTGGGAATAAGGCGTATATTATGAATATGTATACAAGGCCGGAATACCGGAGGAGAGGAATCGCATACCATATGCTGGAGCTGCTTGTGGGGGATGCGAAGGGCAGAGGGATTACCGCTATTTCTTTGGAGGCGACAAAGATGGGGCGGCCGCTGTATGAGAGGTACGGCTTTACGCAGATGCGTGATGAGATGGAACTTAGGGAAAAAGCGTAAGCTGACAGAAAACAGTGAGTTGGTGAGAAAGATGAAAAAATACGGGAAAAAATCAATTTCGGCGGTTATCTGCCTGTTCTTACTTGGCGCTCTTTGCCTTTCTGCCTGCGGGAAATCTGAGGGGCAGGAGCAGAGCGGAAGTTTTGCGGAAGGGGCAGATGGAGGTTTAGGCGGTCAGACTGAGGATGACGGCTCTTCGGACGAGGAGATGTCGGATGGCGGAACTTCGGGCGGTGATGCCTTAAAGGAAGATGCGGGTACAGGCACAGGTGAGAACACAGGCACAGGTGAGAACACAGGTATAGGTGGGAGCACAGGAAACGCCGCGGAGGAAAGTGTAGCCGCCCCGTCTGTTTGCGGAAAGCTTTCGGTCAAGGGGCATCAGCTTACAGACAGCAGCGGAAATGCCGTGCAGCTAAGGGGCATCAGCACCCACGGCCTTGCATGGTTTCCGCAGTATGTCAATGAAGAGCTTTTCCGGGAGCTTAGGAGGGAGTGGAAAGCCAATGTCATCCGCCTTGCCATGTACACGGCGGAGTCGGGAGGGTACTGCACGGACGGCGATAAGGAGAGCCTGAAGGAGCTGGTGAAAAAGGGCGTGGAGTACGCGGCTGCCCAGGATCTTTACGTCATCGTTGACTGGCACATTTTATCGGACAATAATCCGAACCAGTACAAAGAAGAGGCGCTTTCCTTTTTTGGGGAGATGTCAAAGGCGCTGGCGGGGTACGAAAATGTACTCTACGAAATCTGCAATGAGCCAAACGGCGGCACTTCCTGGGGTGAGATTAAAGCTTACGCGGAGGAAGTCATCCCGGTCATCCGCGCCAATGCGCCGGAGGCTATAATCCTGGTGGGAACGCCGGAGTGGTCCCAGCAGGTGGAGAAGGCGGCGGCAGACCCTATCGCCGGATACGGCAATATCATGTACACGCTGCATTTTTATGCGGCGACCCATACAGGCGCGCTGCGAAATACGATGGCGGAGGCCCTCGAGGCAGGACTTCCGGTATTTGTGTCGGAGTACGGCATCTGCGACGCCAGCGGGAACGGCGGGATTGACAAAGTGCAGGCCAAGGCGTGGGTGCAGCTTATGGACCAGTACAAGGTAAGCTATGTGGCGTGGAATCTGTCTAATAAGGAAGAGACCTCGGCGGTTATCCGCCGCGGGGTGGGAAAGGTGTCGGGCTTTACGGAGGATGACTTAAGCGACACCGGGCGGTGGCTTAAGAGTGTCCTCCAAAGAAATGCGGGACAGACGGGAACGCACATGCCGCAGGATGCCGATGGAAACGTTAGCACCGTAACTGATATGGGCGATGTACAGGGAATTTCCGGCGGGAAACTTAAGAGCAGCGAAGACAAGAGCGGCAGTCCGGCAAAAAACTCCGGGGAAACTCACGGAAACAGCGCAGGAACGGTAGTCTGCTCGGGAAAGAGCGGTGGATTGGAGTTTACAGCCGCATTGTCCGGGGGATGGGAGTCCGGCGGCAGGAAATTTTACCAGTATACCGTGACCATAAAGAACGGCTCCCGGCAGGCATGTGGGAACTGGTCGCTGGATGTGGCGTTTAGCAAGGACATTGCGCTGTCCGACGGATGGAACGGGAAGTATTCCGTGTCAGGCGATACGCTGCATATTTCGTCGGAGGATTATAACGGGCAGCTCGCGGCGGGCGGCAGCACCGGCGATGTGGGCTTTATCGTCAGCAGTGAAAACGGGGCAGAGATTCAGGCAATCCGCTGAAAAATTGATTGCAAGTAAAATTTGGCTGTGTTATACTCTTAGTAGAATTCCTCTGCGAGAAACGGAGGAACGATATGAGAAGAAAGAAACGATTACAGGAACTTACCATCAAGGATAACTTTATGTTCGGCGCGGTGATGGCGGATGAAGAGATGTGCCGGGAGCTTTTGGAGATAGTGCTTGGTTTTTCTATTGAGAAAGTTAAGGTCAGCAAGGAACACAGCCTCATCTACAATCCGGAATACCGAGGAGTGCGGCTTGACGTATACGCCAGGGATGCCAGCCACACCCGGTATAATGTAGAGATGCAGGTCAGCAGGGATGCCGGACTGCCAAGGAGGAGCAGGTATTATCGCAGCCAGATTGACATGGAGCTTTTGCTAAGCGGCGTCAGTTATTCTGAATTGCCGGACAGCTATGTGATTTTTATCTGTGACTATGACCCCTGCGGGAGAAAAAAGTATCGGTATACATTCAGCAATCATTGCAGAGAAGACGCATCGCTGGAGCTTGGCGACGGGAGCTGTACCGTGTATCTGAGCACCGATGGGAAGAATGATGGCGAAGTTCCAAAAGAACTGGTGAAATTTCTGGAATATGTAAAAGCAGACCTTGATAAAAGTACGGCAGACTTTGAGGACGATTTTGTAAAAAGAATCCAGGAGAATGTCAGAAAAGTTAAGGAAAGCAGGGAGATGGAGGAACGCTATATGCTGTTGGAAGAACTGCTCAAGACGGAACGCAATGAGGGAAAGGCAGAGGGAAAAAGTGAAGACATTCTTGAATTGCTGGAAGAACTGGGGGAAGTGCCGGGTGAATTGAGAGATGCGATTGAAAATGAGACATCCTTAAGCAAGCTCAGATTATGGCTTAAAGCGGCGGCAAAGGCCGATTCCATTGACTGGTTTGTGAAAGAAATACAGGAAGACCGGCAAACAGTAAATCAGTAACGCTCAATCAGAACAGCAGAATCAAACGGCAGATATCCGCGGACAGGATATTTGCCGTCTATGTCATTTAGTCATTTGTATCAATGCCCGGTTCGGGCGATTTTCAAAAAAGTATGCAGAGGAATTCGAAAAAAGGGCAACCCTAAGCTATTCTCAGAGCTGCCCTGTATGTATGACAATTAAATTGCCCGTGTATAGCCTTTCAGCCACTCTCTCTCCTCGTCGGTGAGGTGCGGCCCGATTTTCTCATACACGTCTTTGTGGTAGTTATTGAGCCATTCTCTCTCGTCGCGGCTCATCTCTTCCGGCTCGATGCCGTCAAGGTCGATGGGGGCGAAAGTCACGGTCTCGAAGTACATGAACTGGCCGTATTTGTTCTTGGCGCCTTTCCGCACGATAAATTCATTCTCAATGCGGATGCCGAACTCGCCGTCCTCGTAGATGCCCGGCTCGTCGGTGATGACCATGCCTTCCTCAAGCTGGTGGTGCTCATTCTTGCTTGGTACAACATACCAGCGGAATCCCGTGGGCGCCTCGTGGATGTTGCCTAAGTATCCCACGCCGTGGCCGGTGCCGCACTGGTAGTCAAGGTCAAGGTCCCAGATAGGGCCTCTTGCCAGCACGTCAAGATTGTAGCCGTAGCAGCCGTAGAGGAATCTCGCCCGGGAAAGGCGCATCATGGCGCGCACGACAGCGGTAAAGTATTTTTTCATCTGCTGGTCCACGGAGCCTAAGACAAAGGTTCTGGTGATGTCTGTGGAGCCTTCAAAGTATCCGCCGCCGGTGTCGTTTAAGAAAAATGCGCCGGATTTAAGCTCTACGTCCGTCTCTTCGGACGGGGAGTAGTGCATCATGGCCGCGTGGTCTGCAAAGGCGCATAAGGGCTCAAAGCTGTCGCGGATATACCCTTCCTGAGCCGCCCGAAATTCTGTCAGTTTGGCGGCGGAGCTAAGCTCGGTGATTGGCTCTTTGTCGTAGCGGGTCTTTACCCAGTGCATGAATTTTGTGATGGCGATGCCGTCCTTGATGTGAGCCTCTTTCACATTTTCAAGCTCCACGTCATTTTTCATGGCTTTCATGAGGATGGTCGGATTGGCAGCCTCCACGATGCCGCACGGGATATTCTTATAGAGGGCGTAATTCATCTTCATCGGGTCTATCATCGTGGTGCTGTCCGGGTTTAGGCCCTTGATATCCTCGTAAATGTCGTTGTACGGGTGAATCGTTACATTGTTCTTCGCAAGCTCCTCATGAATCCTTTCGTCAAGCTTGGAATCATCTACATAAAGCTCTGCCTTGTCCATCGTAATGATTGCATAGGACAGAAGGAGCGGGAAGAAATCCACGTCGTCCCCGCGGACGTTAAAGAGCCAGCACACATCGTCTAAGGAGGCGATGATGTGGGAGTCTGCGCCCTTTTCTTCCATAACTTTCCTTACCCGTGCAAGCTTTGAGGCGGTGCTTTCGCCGGAGTATTTCTCCTCCAGGAAGAATGCCGGTTTCTCGGACAGCGCCGGGCGGTCTTCCCAGATGGCGTCTATAAGGTCGTCCGAGTAGCTGATGCGGATATTCTTTGCGGTGAGGGCCTCCTCATATTCTTTTCCTTCGCCCATGGAGAGGACTCTTCCGTCAAAGCCGACGCAGCCGCCCTCCGGGATATTTGCCTGCAAGTATTCCGTGATGGACGGAGTGTCGCCCACGAACATCTTCATGAGGCGGATGCCGCTGCCGGCAAGCTGGTTCTGTGCCTGGAAGAAATATCTCCCGTCGGTCCAGAGGCCCCCGTCGTCCTTTGTGATTACTGCCGTTCCGTAGGAACCGCTGAAACCGGTGATGAATTTCCGGGCTTTGAAATGTTCCCCTACATATTCGCTCTGGTGGAAATCCGCGGTTGGGACAACGTAGGCGTCAATCCCTTTCTCTGCCATAAGAGCGCGCAGTTTCTGAACTCTTTCTGCTACATTCATGATAAAAAAACCTCCTAACATTTTGTTATTTCCATTATAGCACTTTCGGGGAAATATTTATAGACTAAAGTACAAATTTAAAATTCTAAAATTTTTTGTAACGAAAATGTATTTTTCCACTCTTATAGATAGAGGTGAGTGAACAACGGTTTTTTTGAGGCTTTCTGAGCCGGGAAAGAGTGTTGGAAAGCCGGGATAAATAAGATATAATAATCAGGGGAATATTTACGGAGGTGGAACAAAATGGGGAAAAAAAGAAAGGGAAAGGGTGCGTCTTCAGAGCGTCTCTCGAGAATACAGCGGCGGTTCTCGGTCACTTTGTACATGCTGGCGTTTGCGGCGTTTTTCTATCCATGGATGATGGTGGGGGAAAAGAAGTATTCGGTAGTGACTTTTGCCCTGGAATTTAAAAAGAACGGGATTGACTCTCTGGTCCGGCAGGCGGGGCTTGAGCCAAATGCTCTCTATGAGCCGGGAGTGAAGATCAATCTGGGGATTTTCGCGCTTTTTGCGGTGCTGGGGGTATTTTACCTGGTCACGGTGTTTGCTAGGAAGAACTGGAACATCAATATCGCGTCGCTCCTTGCCGCCATAGCGGTTCCCTATGCGGGGATGACGCCTTATATGATGGTGGATTTCTGTAGCAACTATACGGAGGCGATACTCAGCACCAGCGTCCTTATGATCATTGCGGCGGTGGAGTGCATCGGGCGGAAAGTCATCGAGAACTGGGATGTGACGTCCAGCGAGGCGGACGAATACCATGAGAGGGAGCGGCGGGAAAAGGAGGAGCGCCGGAGACGGCTTTATTTCCCGGGAAGGTACAAAAAGCTCTTTTACCGGGTCATCTGGAAGAACTTCCGGCGAAACCTTAAGGATTACACGGTGCTGCTTGTGTGCAACGCCCTTGTGTTCGGGTTTGTGATGACCGGCTTTGGGATGCAGAAACTGACGGCGCAGGAGGGAGCGGGCGTAAGGCTTACGATGACGGATTTGGGAGAGTGGGATGTGTCTGTGGAAGAGGCGGCAGAACTTCCCCAGTCAGGACTTCCCTCCGGGGCGGGAGAAGTTCTCCTCAAGAGTGTCATCGAGCTTGGGGCGGTGGGTCTTTTCATGCTGGTGCTCTTGCTCCTTTATTACCTTCGGAAACGGATTCCGGAGTACGGGGTGTTCAAGACGCTGGGAATCCGAAGGAGGACCATGTACTTCTGCATGGGGCTGGAGCTTGGCATCGGAACGCTTTTGTCCCTTGTCATCGGGGGCGTGGCGGGCACGGCGCTCATTGCGGTGTTCCAGAAGAATATCGGGGGCATCGAGGGCAGTTTCTTATCGCCGCTCCTGTTGCTTAAGGCAGTGGCAGTGATGCTTGTCATCTATCTGGTGACCTTTTTTGTGACCCATGACCTGTTCGTGGGATTCCGCATGGGGAGTTCTTTGGACCTTCAGGTGATGAAGGAGCGGATGCCCCGGAAATTCCACTGGATTGTCGTGGCGGCGGGGCTTGGCCTTTGCGCCCTCATGGTCTGCTGGTATGGGATGAACGGGAATTTTGAAAATATACAGCTCCTGGGCGGGTGCTTAGCGGGGTTGTATTTTGTCTTAAGGTTCGGCATAGCCGGGTATCTTGTGCATGTGAGGAAGAAAAAGGGGGCGCTCTCAAAGCTTTTGCGCCAGCACCCTTTTTACCACAAATCCCGCAGCGCAGTCTGGTATATGTTCGGCATGTGCGTGCTGCAGGTGTGCATCCTGGCGGTGTTTTCCATCCAGCTTTTTTCCGTCTCGCTGGTGACGGAGGATGAAGAGCTGTTTCCTTATGACCTGGTGATGTGCGCCAGCGCGGAGGATGAAGAGGATATGGAACTCTTACAGAAGATGCGGCAGACGGACGGGGTAGAAGTCTCTGATTATCCCATGTTCCGGGTGTCGGGAACGGATGCCACGGAAAGGTCGGAGAATAATGAGATGACAGCGATACGCAGCCAGAATATCGGGATATCGGAATCTACTTTTCACGCCCTTAAGAAGGCGCAGGATGCGGATTACATAGAGAGACCTTTAGGTTTGGACGGCGAGGGGGAGAGCATCTACATCGTCCATCAGCAGAACAAGGCGACGAAAGCGCGGCCCATTGATTACAAGTCGATGCGCTCTACGCCCTATCTCTATACAGGGCCGGTATGTATCAATGTGGACGCCTATTCCCACCGGACTTCCTTTTCCCGCCGAAAGATAGCGGGGGAGGAAGTGTCAGGGCTTGTGGGAGTGCTCTGCCAGGGGGAGCGGGAGAATCTTGTGGTGTTTTCCGATGCCTATTTTGAGAAGGCGAAGGACATCTGGAAAGAGACGAATCCTTTTAATGGGGAAATCCTTAAGCCGGAGGAGAAGGAAGAGTATGCAGAACTCCTCTATCAGGGTCCTACCAGGCTCATCGTGGCAAAGGCGGACGACAAGGCCATTGAGGAGTTAAAGCCGGATCTTGACGCGTTCCGGAAGCGCCACAAAAAGGATGAGGAGTACGACGCGAAAGTAAAGAGCTATTACCTGAAAGAGGACTGCGTATTCCTTATGGAGGCGGAGCTTAACATGCAGGAGACGATGGCAAAGCTTTTAATCTGCATTTTCTTTGCGGCGGAGCTTTTGCTCCTTGGCATCAAGATGATGACGGAGAAGAAGATGAATGTAAGGCGGACGGAATTTTTAAATTGCATGGGCATGAGAAAGAAAGAGATAAGGCGGCTGTTCCGATGGGAGATGGGTGTGTATTACCTTGTTGTGGCGGCATGTTCCGCGGGACTTAGCACGGCACTTCTGTTTGCCACATTCCGGGCGCGGCTTTACGGAGCGGAGGATATAAAGATGATATCGGCAAAACTCCTGCCTTTCGGGGCTTTGGAGTTTGCGGCACTGGGAATATTAATGTGGATGCTCACGGAATGGAACATCCGCCAGGTTGAGAAAAAGACGAGGGAGGCATAGAGATGGACAGTGTGTTAAGGGCAGAGAAACTGATTCGCAATTATAAGCTGCCGAATGCGGAGGAGGATACGATAAAGGTTCTTAAAGGACTTGATTTTACGATTGAGCAGAATGAGTTCGTGGGCATCATGGGGAAATCCGGCTGCGGCAAGACAACGCTTTTAAAGCTTTTGGGGCTGATTGAGCGGCCTACGGGCGGAGAGATGTATTTTAAGGAAAAGAAGGTAAAGGAGCTGTGGGAGGATGAGCTTGCGGACTTAAGGCGCCGGAAGATTGGATTCGTGTTCCAGGACTTTTACCTTATGGACAGCCTGACGGTGGAGGAAAATATCATGCTGCCGATGATTTTAGACAAGGCGGAGGAGGAGGACTGCTACGAGAGTGCCAGAGGCTACGCCGAGCATTTCCGGATCAATGCCCTTATGAGGAAATATCCTTATGAGCTGTCAGGGGGCGAGCGCCAGAGGGTGGCAATCTGCCGGGCGCTTGTGAACAAGCCGGATCTGATCCTGGCGGACGAGCCTACGGGCAACTTGGACTCACAGTCCGGGAAGATTGTTATCGATGCGTTAGACCAGATCCATAAAGAGCATAAAAAGACCATTATCATGGTCACCCATGACCCGCAGATTGCAAGCTATTGCAGCCGGATCATACTGTTAAAAGACGGGGTGATACTGGATGAGCTGAAAAGCGGCGGGGACAGGGATGCGTTTTATCAGGAGATATTGGGGAGGATGGCGGATTTGTAGAAAGCTTTCTCATATGGTGTCAGAGAAAACAGTATTTTGATTTTATGTTGGAATAATGTTGCATTTTTATGGGAATATAGTAAAATAAAAACATAAAAATGTCAGGTGGTAGTAAAAATGTTGATATCATATAAATTCAGGAATTATTGTTCTTTTTGTGAAACAGCAGAATTTGATATGCTGGCACCCTCCAATAAAGTGAAAAACAGATTTCCGGATAATTATATCGAGACAGAAGAAGGGTATGATATTTTAAAATCTGCCGTTATTGTCGGAGAAAATGCGGGAGGAAAGACAAATTTTATCAATAGTCTTTCCTTCCTGAAAGCGATGTTCGAAGATAACAGGCCAAAACATGCATACAGGAGCCTTATTAACTTTAACCACCTTTGTTCCTTGACGAATCCAGAAAAATATGACACGACGCAGGAATTTGACATCTGTATTATAGGAGAGAGCAAAACAATCTATCATTATAATCTGCAGATAGATGAATTTGGCATTGTGAAAGAAGAACTTTTCTATAAAAACGCAAGAAGGAGTCAGGAAAAAATAGTTGTTTCTGCGAAAAGGGGTGAGTTGAGTTTTAGAGCGAAAGAACATGTAATAGATGCTTTTTTTGAAGTGGATACATCAGGGTGCAGGAAAGAGGTGGACCGGATGTTTGGGCAGATGCCTCCTGCAAAGGGAGAAACGGGTCTTTTTGTTTCCAAATTGGCTATATTAGGTGAATCTCGTGCGAGGGAGTTTGTTGACTGGATAAATGATAAATTAGTGGTCGAGAGCAGAAATTATAATTATTCTCCTTTGAAAAGTATCCAGAATGAAGAAGAAGATTTAAGAATTATTAAGGATTCCCGGTTTTTAGAGATACTGCGGATGATTGATTACAGTGTTTGCAGGATTGAGGCAGATGATGATAAACCGTTTAGCGAGAGTCTCCTTGTCAGAAAGACGAAAGACGGAAAGGAGTTTTCTAGGGAAATCAGCAGGGATTCCGGAGGTATCAGAGAGTTTTTCTCATGGGCAGTACAACTTTTCAGAGTAGTTTATGAAGATAAAATTGTTTTTGCAGATGAAATGGACAGAGTGATCAATCCGGTTCTGTCGGAAAGAATCGTTGCATATATAAACGGGAAAAAACACAGGGGGCAGTTTGTTTTCTCCAGTCACAATGCGCTGCATTTGGATCTGAAAAATTATATGAAAGAACAGATTTATTTTGTGACAAAGAACAGAGATAATCTGAATTCAGAGCTCTATTCACTGGCCGACTTTCCTGAAATACGGTATGAAACAACAAAAATTTATGAATTTTATATGAAAGGAATCCTGGGAGGAACAGCATTTGAGTAGGCCGAAAAGAATACTGAGGAAAAAGTTTATCGTTTTTTGCGAAGGAGATACGGAATATAATTATGTGGACGGAATGAGACTGAAACAGGGAGTGGAACTGGCTCTTAAACCAGTTAATATGCAGGGCGGGGGATACTCCAGTTTTCTTAATGAGATAAAAAAAGAGGCGAGTAACAATTGTCTTGCAAAATTTATAATTATTGATTTTGACAGAGTAAAAAAACATTCCGGGGAATTGGAAAAGTTGAAGGAAATAATAGAATACTGTAAATTACAGAATGACAGCAAAAGAATTCCGTGTTTTCTGATTCTGGATAATCCGGATTTTGAGTATATTGCCTGTCTTCATATTGAGGATTACCGTGGGCAGGATACAAAAAAATACATAGAGGATTCTTTGGGTTTCGGCTCATTAGATAAATTCAAGAATAAAAAGGATATTTACTGTTACCTGAATACAAACTGCAATTCGTATAATAGAATGTTATCCCGGCTGAGGGGAAAAGTTCTCATTAATCACTATCAGATTAATAAGGCCAATTTTGACATTAAAATATCTAATATGGAGCTTATATGGGATAATAGCAGCAAGCGGGGTTCTAATATCAACGAGTTTTTTGAGGTTATTAATTGGTAAAAAAGATTGGCTATATAAAAATAACCGGGAGCGAAAATCCGCTCCCGGTATTTTACTGCAGAAATCTGCAATCTGTTGGTCTGTCTTATTTACCGCCAACCATTTCATCAAACTTCTTAGTGAATGCCAACATAACAAGACCGATAGCAACGATGATAACCGTTACGATACCGTAAGCCTTCACGAAAGAGAAGTTGTTCAGCCAGTTGTAAAGCGGGCCGTAAGCTTTTCCTGAGAAGAAGATGATAAGCGGCCATACACCGAGCAGGGTTCCGAGAAGTTTCTTCGGAGCATACTTGCTGATGAATGAGTTTCCAAGTGGTGAGAAGATAACCTCGCCGACAGTCATACAAACTGCTGTCAGGATGATGATCCAGATACCAACCGGATCTTTTGAGCCTTCTCCGCAAAGGAAAGCTGCAAGTACCATGGAACCAAGAGAAAAACCAAGGATAATGATACCAACGGCTGTCTTTGTGAACATACCCCAGTCGCCCTGTGGACGCTGTTTCATCTTAGCCCAGATTCCTGCGAATACAGGACAAAGGATGATACAGAGAAGTGCGTTCATAGAGTCAAACCATGCAGTAGGCATCTGGAAGGAACCGATGTTCCAGTTTGCCCATCCAAGACCAGCCTGCTCCGGTGGACCGAACTGATAGTAAACCGGCATGTAGATCAGATACCACCACAGCCAGAAGATACCGGAGAATACGGTAACGATGCAGATCGCGATAACGCGGTTCTTCTCCAGCTTTGTAAGCGGCTGAGCGTTTGCAGCCTCCTCAGTTGCAGCAGCCTTATCCTCACGCATATCAACGAGGAATGGTTTCTTACCTGCATCACCGAAGAATCTCATACCGAAGAGCCACCATGCACAGTCAATAAATAAGAAGATACCGCACACGAGGAACATAAAACGGAAACTGATCTTTGTAGCGAGCAGTGACAGGAATGTCGTTCCACAGAAAGAACCAATGTTTACGAATGAATACTGAAGGCTAAATACAGTATCCAGAGTGTCCGGGTCAGCCAGCGGGAAGAGACGTCCGTTAATACCGGAAACATTTCCCTTGAAGAAACCTGTACCGATCGATACGAGGATAACTGCTGCCCAAACCATGCCGATACCGGTAGCCTGCCACATGCACAGCCAGCCGATACCCATCAGAATCTCGCCGACTGGAACAAGGATCCTGGGAGCTATCCAACGGTCAGCTATGTAACCGCCGATGATAGGCGTAATGTAAGTGAACGCAACGATGTTGGAGTTCATCAGCGCTCCGGTAGCCTGGTCAAGTCCAAGCCCCCCCTTGGCAACTTCCAACGCAACGAAGATTGCGATGCCCCACTTAGCGGAATAGTATGCAAGTCTCTCAAATGTGAAAGAAAGGGAGCATACATAAAAACCAAATGGGAATTTCTGTTTTGTTTTTTCCATGAGTTTCACCCTCCATTAAAAAATTTGTCTTCTGTTTTAAATATACGGAAAAACCTATTCATTTAAAACTTTTAACGTTGATAATCATATCATAAACCAGACCAGAGTACAATAACAATTTAAGAAAAAATTAATGTGTTTTTGTAGAAAAGTTGCTGAAAATAAATGAATTTCGCGCTTTGATTTGGTAAAATGGTACATTGATAGCGAGGCAAAAGATGCCGGCCGGCCGAAATTTTACTTGCCTTTTCCGGGCTGTGACCATATAATAATGGAATGTGGACAGGCAATCTGCCGCACGGAATGCGTGGCGGCGGGGCAGAGTATGGAGGATTACGGATGGAGAAAAAATATTCGGCAAAATATGAGGAGACAAAAGAGGCGCTTATTGCGTTCTGCGAAATATTCCACCAGGAAAAATGCGAGATGTCGGTGCTTATCGCAGTCGCCTTCGGAGGTGTGGTTCTGCTGGGGCTCAACATCGTCGGGGGGAATCTATCGGGCAGTTCCCGGGAAGTGGCGCTGTTCCTGGTGAAATATGTAAGCATGTGGGTAACGGCGTTTTTTGTGGGAGCGATTCTATCAAAGACACTTTTCAGGCGCATGATGATGTCAACCGCCTTTGGCGATGCCCAGGAGCTTTACCGCCTCAGGATAAAAAAGCGCTCGAAACCGCTTGTGGTCACAGTGGACTTCTACGAGGACCGCATTGTAAACGACACCGGAACAAAACAGGCGGAGTACTCGTATTCGAAAGTAAAAAAGCTTTTGGAGTCCGACAAGGCAATCGGCTTTTTGTCCGACGTAGGGCCGGGGCCTAAGAACTTTTTCGGAGTTCCCAAGGATGCGTTCGGAGATGCAGACATCGAAGAGGTAAAGGCGTTTTTGGTGGAAAGGTGTACGGAAGTGAAGAAATTTAAGAAAATATAAAAGAAATGGAACAGTACTTATTAAAAAATGTAGTACTGTTCTTTTTGTGTTATGGAGAAAACTATTGCGAAGGACGAGGAAAGGGGATATAATATAATTGGCAAAAATTTGGTCAGACTTTTTAAAGTTTCTACTATATAAAGACCAGTTTTAATAAGTTAGGAAAATGGAGGGCTAGACTATGGGCAACATAGCAACAGAAAGTGCAGCGAGCAAAAGAATCATAGATTTGCTTGATGCAGGAAGCTTTGTTGAAATCGGCAGCGCTGTCACGGCGAGAACGACTGATTTTAACATGCAGGAAAAAGAAACCCCGGCAGATGGCGTGATTACAGGTTATGGTGTGATTGACGGGAATTTAGTGTATGTTTACAGCCAGGATGCTTCTGTTTTAAATGGAGCGATTGGAGAGATGCATGCGAAGAAGATTGCTAATATCTATGATATGGCAATGAAGATGGGTGCGCCGGTCATTGGATTGATCGACTGTGCGGGACTGAGACTTCAGGAGGCGACAGATGCATTGAATGCTTTTGGCATGTTATATATGAAGCAGTCATTAGCTTCTGGTGTTGTGCCGCAGATTTCGGCTATTTTTGGGACATGCGGCGGCGGACTTGCACTTGTCCCGGCTCTTACAGATTTTACATTTATGGAATCTTCTAAGGCAAAGTTATTTGTGAATTCTCCGAATGCAATCGCAGGCAATGACATTTCCAAATGTAATACCTCATCGATACAGTATCAGAGTGAGAAAGCAGGTCTTGTAGACCGGGCCGGGACGCAAGAAGAGATTCTCGCAGAGATTCGTATGCTTGTAAATATGCTTCCGGCTAACAATGAGGAAGACAGTTCCTACAGCGATTGCGCAGATGATCTGAACAGAGTTTGTGCTGATATTGAAAATGCGGTAGAAGACACAGCGATCGTGCTCTCGAATATCTCTGACGGATATGTATTTTTTGAGACGAAAAAAGATTATGCGAAAGATATGGTGACAGGCTTTATCCGGCTCAATGGCATGACAGTAGGAGCGGTTGCAAACCGATCTAAGATATATAATGAAGAAGGCGATGTATTAGCAGAATTTGACGGCGCTTTATCTGCGGACGGTGCGCAGAAGGCGGCGGAGTTCATTGGTTTCTGTGATGCGTTTAACATTCCGGTCCTTTCGCTTACAAATGTTTCTGGTTTTGCAGCTACAGAGTATGATGAGGCGCATCTGGCAAAAGCGGCGGCGAAGCTTACCTATGCGTTTGCGAATGCCACAGTGCCGAAGGTCAATGTTGTGATCGGAAAGGCTTTTGGAAGTGCTTACGCGGTGATGAACAGCAAGGCCACAGGAGCGGATATGGTATATGCATGGCCCACAGCAGAGATCGGTATGATGGATGCGGCGCTGGCGGCAAAGATCATGTATGCCGGTTCGGGTGCAGAGGTACTGAGAGAAAAAGCGGCAGAGTATAGAGAGCTTCAGTCGAGTCCCATATCTGCGGCAAGAAGGGGATATGTAGATACGATCATTGAGCCCGCAGACACCAGAAAGTATATAATCGGCGCTTTTGAGATGTTATTCACAAAGAGAGAGGACCGTCCGATGAAAAAGCATGGTGCGGTTTAGAGAGGTGAGGCAAATTGAAGAAGAAAATTAGCTTATTAATATGCATGATTGCAGCTGTGCTTTGCTTTATTGCCTGCGGGAAGACAGAAGAAGCACCCTACAATGAGGCGGAGCTTACCCAGGTGGCGGATTTTCTCATCGGTTACTGTGCAGAGGCGGATGAGATGGCTCTTGAGCAGTGGAAGGAGATGTCGGAATTCGGCATTAACTTACAGCTTACCGAGGCCGGGCTTCCTTTTGAGGCGGAGAGTTTCTTGAGTGTTCTAGACAGTTGGCAGGCAGGCATCGCGGAGTGCGGTAACTATATTGAGCACGGCGACTACAGTTTTAAGGTGACTAACGGCAAGATTGAGGTCAGCTCTGATGCGAAGTTCGAAAACAGAGATGCAGTGATTTCTTTTATGTTTGACAGTGAAGAGAAGCTTGAGAGTATGACTGTCAGTGCCAACATGGAGACAGGAGAGATTTTAAAGAAAGCAGGGCTTAATACAGTACTTGGCATGGGAACTGTATTCTCGGTTCTGATTCTTATCGCGTTTATTATCTCTCTGTTTAAATTCATCCCGGCAATCCAGGCAGCTTTTTCAAAGAAGCCAGAGCCGGCAGAGGTTAAAAGTGCAGCCCCGGCGGCTCCTGTATCGACTCCGGCCGCAAAGAAGCCAGAAGAAGCGGATGATACGGAACTGATCGCGGTAATCTCTGCAGCCATTGCAGCGGCAGAAGGGACAAGTACGGACGGATTTATTGTCAGAAGCATCAGACGCCGTCCATCAAATAAATGGAGTTCAAAGTAAAACTTTAGGAGGTTATTAAGATGAAAAATTATACGATCACAGTAAACGGTAATGTATATGATGTTACAGTAGAAGAAAAAGGAGCAGGTACGGTTTCAGCGGCAGCACCGGTTATGGCGGCGGCCCCGGCAGCTCCAAAGGCGGCTCCGGCGGCAGCGGCACCGAAAGCTTCGGCAGGTGCAGGCGCGATCGAAGTAAAGGCAGGTGCGGCAGGAAAGGTATTCAAGATTGAAGCTAATGTGGGACAGAGCGTGAAGAAGGGCGATGCAGTCGTGATCATTGAAGCGATGAAGATGGAAATCCCGGTTGTGGCTCCGGAGGACGGAACGGTTGCAAGCATCGATGCGGCAGTGGGCGATCCGGTTGAGGCAGGAGCAGTACTGGCTACATTAAATTAATGTGAGACATATTCAGAAGAAGGAATCTTTTGAAATGAACACGACTGGAGGTTAAAAAATGGAATATATAACAACGACATTAGGAAACCTCATTCAGCAGACAGCGTTCTTAAACCTCTCTGTAGGGAATCTGATCATGATTGCTGTTGCATGTTTTTTCCTATATTTGGCAATTCGGCATGGATTTGAGCCATTGCTTCTTGTTCCGATCGCATTTGGTATGCTGCTTGTTAATATTTATCCGGATATTATGCTGCATGCAGATGAATCGGCCAACGGAGTGGGCGGTCTTTTGTATTATTTCTATGTGCTGGATGAGTGGGCGATCTTACCGTCACTGATTTTTATGGGTGTGGGGGCGATGACAGATTTTGGCCCTTTAATTGCCAATCCTAAGAGCTTCCTTTTAGGTGCGGCAGCACAGTTTGGTATTTTTACGGCATATTTAGGAGCGATGGCCATGGGCTTTTCGGATAAGGCCGCCGCGGCAGTTTCTATCATCGGAGGAGCAGACGGGCCGACGTCTATCTTCCTTGCAGGCAAGCTGCAGCAGACAGCGATCATGGGACCGATCGCGGTGGCAGCATACTCTTATATGGCGCTTGTTCCGGTGATCCAGCCGCCGATCATGAAATTATTTACAACGGAGAAGGAGCGGAAGATCAAGATGGAGCAGCTTCGGCCGGTGTCTAAGCTTGAGCGGATCTTGTTCCCGATCATCGTTACGATCGTCGTATGTATGATCCTTCCGACTACAGCTCCTCTTGTAGGTATGCTGATGCTCGGGAACCTGTTCCGTGAGTGCGGTGTAGTGAGACAGCTTACAGAGACGGCATCCAATGCATTGATGTATATTGTCGTTATTCTTCTTGGAACATCTGTAGGAGCAACTACAAGTGCGGAAGCTTTCCTTAACTGGGATACGATCAAGATCGTGATTTTAGGATTGGTAGCATTTGCAGTGGGTACAGCGGCAGGTGTGCTGTTCGGAAAACTGATGTGCATTGCGACTCACGGCAAAGTGAATCCGCTGATTGGTTCTGCCGGAGTATCTGCGGTTCCGATGGCAGCCAGAGTATCCCAGAAGGTGGGAGCGGAGGCGGATCCGACTAATTTCCTTCTGATGCATGCGATGGGACCGAATGTTGCAGGAGTTATCGGTACCGCAGTTGCTGCCGGTACATTTATGGCAATCTTTGGCGTTATGTAAAAATAATATTTTGGAGGATGTAAAATGGCAGAAATAGAAAAAAAACCAATTAAGATAACAGAGACAATCTTACGTGACGCACATCAGTCTTTGATCGCAACGCGTATGACTACAGAGCAGATGCTCCCGATCGTAGATAAGATGGATAAAGTGGGATATCATTCTGTTGAGTGCTGGGGCGGTGCTACTTTTGACGCTTCCCTTCGTTTCTTAAAGGAAGATCCGTGGGAAAGGCTCCGGAAATTCCGGGATGGTTTCAAGAATACGAAACTTCAGATGCTGTTCCGCGGACAGAATATTTTGGGATACCGTCCTTATGCGGACGATGTGGTTGAGTATTTTGTCCAGAAATCAGTTGCAAATGGAATTGACATCATCCGTATTTTCGACTGTCTGAATGACCTTAGAAACTTGCAGACAGCGGTTACGGCGGCTAATAAGGAAAAGGCTGACGCACAGGTGGCTCTTTCTTATACACTGGGCGATGCCTACACGATGGAATACTGGGTGGATATTGCGAAGAGAATTGAGGATATGGGTGCAACATCTATCTGTATCAAGGATATGGCAGGACTCCTTGTTCCGTACAAAGCGACAGAACTTATCGGTGCGCTGAAAGAAGCGGTAAGCCTACCGATCCAGCTTCATACCCACTATACGTCGGGCGTTGCCTCTATGACTTATCTTAAGGCGGTTGAGGCAGGTGTTGACGTGATCGATACGGCTATGTCGCCGTTTGCCTTAGGGACGAGCCAGCCGGCGACAGAGGTTATGGTTGAGACGTTTAAAGGCACTCCGTATGACACAGGCTTTGACCAGAACCTCTTGGCGGAGATTGCGGATTACTTCCGTCCGATCCGCGATGAGGCATTAGAGAGCGGGCTTCTCAACCCGAAGAACATGGGTGTTAATATCAAGACTTTGCTTTACCAGGTGCCGGGCGGTATGCTCTCCAACCTGACCTCGCAGCTTAAAGAGCAGAATGCAGAGGATAAGTATTACGATGTTCTTGAGGAAGTCCCGAAGGTTCGTAAAGACCTTGGTGAGCCGCCGCTAGTAACCCCGTCTTCACAGATCGTCGGAACCCAGGCAGTATTCAACGTGTTGATGGGCGAGCGCTATAAGATGGCGACCAAGGAGACGAAGGATGTCTTAAGCGGAAAATATGGTGCGACGGTCAAGCCGTTTAACGAAGAAGTGAGAAAGAAAGTTCTCGGTGAGGATGCGGAGATCATCACCTGCCGTCCGGCAGACCTTATCGCGGACGAGCTTGATACGCTCCGGGGCGAGATGTCCCAGTGGAGCCAGCAGGATGAGGACGTACTGTCTTATGCACTGTTCCCGCAGGTGGCTACAGATTTCTTCAAGTACCGCGAGGCACAGCAGACGAAGATCGACCCGGCTGTAGCAGATACGGATAATGGGAGCTATCCTGTATAAAAATGAGTTGAAAAAAGGACCTGAATGCAAAAGTGCATCCGGGTTCTTTTCTTGGATAGCGGCATTGCCGCTGTGTCTTTGCGGGTAAAAAAAGTCTGTATGAAATCCTGATATTTTGTTGAATATTCTGTTTTTCTCATTTATAATAATTAGATGTGGATTGAAAAAGGACGGACGATACTATGGGGAAGAAGAACGATTTACAGCGGAAGTTAGAAGAGGGATACAGCCGGTTCAGCAAAGGGCAGAAGAAGCTTGCGGATTTCATCCGTAAAGATTATGATAAGGCGGCTTTTTTGACAGCGGCAAGAATGGGTGAAGAAGTAGGTGTCAGTGAATCTACGGTTGTACGTTTTGCCATGGCGTTGGGGTATGATGGATATCCGGGATTCCAGAGAGCCCTTGGAGAACTTGTCCGTATGAAGCTGAATTCGATCCAGCGAATGGAAGTTACTTACGGACGCATTAGCCAGGGTGAGATTCTTGCGACAGTGCTCCAATCGGATATTGATAAGATAAAGATGACTTTGGGGGATTTGGAGCGAGAGACTTTTGAGTTGGCGGTGGAGACGATCCTTGAGGCAAGGAGAGTCTATGTGATCGGAATCAGGAGTTGTGCACCTTTGGCCAGTTTTCTGGCATTTTACTTGAACCCCATCTGTGAAAATGTGACATTGGTGAACACGAACAGTTCCAGCGAGATTTTTGAACAGTTGATCCGAGTGGATGAGCGGGATGTGATCATTGGCATCAGCTTTCCAAGATATTCTATGAGAACTTTGAAGGCATTGGAATTTGCAAGTAACCGGAAAGCAAAAGTGATCACGCTTACAGACAGTATTCATTCCCCTATGACCCTCTATTCTTCATGTAATCTGATTGCCAGAAGTGATATGGCATCTATTGTGGACTCCCTTGTAGCGCCTTTGAGCGTGGTGAATGCACTTGTAGTGGCGCTCTGCATGAAAAAGCAGGATGAAGTGATCAAGACCCTTGAGATGTTAGAGGATATTTGGGATGAGTATCAAGTGTACAGTAAGGACGAGCTTAATATGCTGGGAGATAAAGTAGAGCTTACAAAGACGTGGGAGGGCGAAGTAGAAGAGAATGAGTAAAGTGTTGGTGGCAGGCGGAGGCGCAGCAGGTATGTTTGCGGCGCTCGCAGCAGCGGAGAATGGGCATGAAGTGTCTCTCTATGAAAAAAACGAAAAGCTTGGAAAGAAGTTGTTCATCACGGGAAAGGGAAGATGCAACTTGACAAATGCCTGTGATGCGGACACTTTTTATGCGTCTGTTATCAGTAATCCGAGATTTTTATACAGCAGTTTTGGAGGGTGTACCAATCAGGATGTCATTGCTTTTTTTGAGAGGATCGGTGTCCGGACAAAGACCGAACGGGGAGGCAGAGTGTTTCCGGTTTCCGATCATTCCTCAGATGTCATACGGGGACTGGAAAATGAACTGAGACGCAAAAGGGTTGAGGTAAAGCTCCGGACGGAGGTAAAAAGGATCGAGACGGCGGAAGGGAGATTCCGGAGAATTATTTTTTCGGATGGAAGCTCGGTGGAAGGAGATTCATGCATTGTTGCGACCGGAGGGCTGTCTTATCCTGCTACCGGTTCTACCGGGGATGGTTACCGCTTTGCAGAAGAGATGGGACATACTGTGAGACAGTGTATCCCGTCACTTGTGCCTGTTGAGACGAAAGAAGCGTGGGTTAAGGAACTTCAAGGAGTTTCGCTGAAAAACGTGGAGGTTACGGTGTGCGATGGGAAAAAGAAGCTTTTTCGGGAGTTTGGTGAGATGCTGTTTACCCATTATGGTGTCAGCGGTCCGCTCATCATCAGTGCCAGCAGCCGAGTAGGCAGGAAATTGATGGAAAAGCCCTTGAGGATGGAAATTGATCTGAAACCGGCCCTTGACGCGGAAATGCTTCATAAAAGAATCCTCAGAGATTTTGAAGAAAGTCAGAACCGGCAGTTTAAAAATGCAGTTGGAAAATTATTTCCTGCAAAATTGGTTCCGGTTATGGTACAATTAAGCGGAATTCCTCCGGAAAAGAAGGTCAACGTCATCTCGAGGGAAGAGAGGAGCAATTTTGTCCATTTAATAAAGCATCTGCAAATGACACTTACAAGGCTTCGGGATTATGATGAGGCGATCATTACAAAGGGCGGAATCGGAACAAAAGAGATAGATCCGAAGACAATGGAATCTAAGCTTATGAAAGGGGTATATTTTGCAGGAGAAGTTCTTGACCTGGATGGGCTGACAGGTGGATTTAATCTTCAGATTGCATGGTCTACAGGATATGCAGCAGGGAAAAGTATTAAATAAAAGGCGGAGGAAAGAAAGATGGGAATAAATATAGCGATTGACGGACCGGCAGGAGCGGGAAAGAGCACCATTGCAAAGCTGGTGGCAAAGGAGAAAGGGTATATCTATGTAGATACCGGAGCCATGTACAGAGGGCTTGCCATTCATTTTATCGATCAGGGTATAAGGCCGGAGGATACGGACGGAATCATTGAAGCCTGCCGCAGTGCGCAGGTTACAATTCAATACGAAGACGGTAACCAGCAAGTATATCTGAACGGAAAGAATATTACAGCAAGGCTCAGGGATGAAGAAGTGGGGAACATGGCATCTAAGAGTTCTCCTATTCCGCAGGTGCGTAAGAAGCTTTTAGAGCTTCAGCAAGGGCTTGCCAGGGAGCAGGACGTGATCATGGACGGAAGAGATATCGGGACATGCGTGCTTCCCAATGCAGATGTGAAAGTGTATCTTACAGCCAGCGTTGAGACCCGGGCGAAGCGCAGATTTGACGAGCTTACGCAGAAAGGTATTGCCTGTGACTTTGAGGAGATTGCAAAAGATATCGCGGAACGGGATGAGCGGGATATGACCCGTGAGACGGCGCCCCTTAAGCAGGCAGAGGATGCGGTGCTTATTGACAGCTCTCATATGACCATTGATGAGGTGGTGGCTGCGATTGCAGCGTTATGCCAATAGGGAATGTGCAGGAAGAGCAGGAGGAGGTGATGCATCATGGAGGTTGAGCTGGCGAAAACCGCAGGCTTTTGTTTTGGAGTGAAGCGGGCGGTAGAGACAGTCTATCAGGAAATTAAAAAAAATGAAGGTGCCAGGATCTACACTTATGGGCCGATCATACACAATGATGAGGTGATCAGAGATTTAAAGCAGCAGGGAGTAGAGGTTTTAAATACTCTGGAGGAATTAGAAGGCCTTACCGAGGGGACGGTGGTCATCCGCTCCCATGGTGTGCCGGAATCTGTGTGCAGCCTTCTTGAGAATAAAGGAATCCGTTATGTGGATGCCACTTGCCCCTTTGTAAAAAAAATCCATCAGATTGTCCGTAAGGAAAGCAGTAAAGGAGCTCATGTCGTGATCATCGGAAACGGCTCCCATCCTGAGGTTACGGGAATTCGCGGATGGGCCGTGGGTCCCGTGGATATCATCCAGAATGCCAGGGAAGCGGAAGACTTTTTTCTGGAAAATAAGGGGCAGAAAGTATGCGTCGTATCACAGACGACATTTAATTACAATAAATTTCAAGAATTAGTTGAAATTATCACAAAAAAGGGGTATGATATAATTGTTTTAAATACGATTTGTAATGCCACGAAGGAGCGGCAGGAAGAAGCCAGCGGCATTGCTTCAAGGGTGGACGCGATGATTGTCATCGGTGACAAGAAGAGTTCCAATACCCAGAAGTTATTTGAAATATGCAGCAATGCATGTGAGAATACGTACTACATACAGACACTTGGCGATTTGAATGTGAATCAATTAAGGTCCGTGGAAACAGTAGGTATTACAGCAGGGGCATCCACGCCCAACAAAATAATTGAGGAGGTTCAAAATTATGTCAGAATTAACTTTTGAACAAATGTTAGACGAGTCTTTTAAGACTATTAGAAACGGAGAGGTTGTAGATGGTACTGTCATCGACGTTAAACCGGACGAAATCATCTTGAATATAGGCTACAAGGCAGACGGTATCATCATGAGAAGTGAGTACACGAATGACTCCAGCGCGGATCTGACGACGATGGTCTCTGTCGGAGATCCGTTGACGGTGAAAGTCTTAAAGGTGAATGACGGAGAAGGTCAGGTGTTGTTGACTTACAAGAGGCTTGTAGCAGAAAAAGGAAATGAGAGACTGAAAGAAGCTTATGAGAATCATGAAGTGCTCAGGGCACCGGTTGCCCAGATTCTTGGAGGAGGTCTTAGTGTTGTGATCGACGAGGCGAGAGTGTTTATTCCAGCGAGTCTCGTTTCCGACAGTTATGAGAAGGATCTGAATAAATATCAGGATCAGGAGATTGAGTTTGTGATCAGTGAATTTAACCCGAGAAGGAACCGTATTATCGGAGACAGAAGACAGATTCTTGTAGCGGATAGAGCACAGAAGCAGAAAGAGTTGTTTGAGAAGCTTCAAGTGGGTGACAGCATTGAAGGAACGGTTAAGAATGTGACAGATTTCGGCGCATTTGTGGATCTTGGCGGAGTGGATGGGCTTCTCCATATTTCCGAGATGTCATGGGGACGCGTTGAGAATCCGAAGAAAGTATTTAAAGTAGGAGAGACTCTCAAGGTCCTGATCAAGGATATCAATGAGACCAAGGTGGCTTTAAGTCTTAAGTTCCCGGAGACGAATCCTTGGGCGAATGCTTCTGAGAATTATGCAGTAGGAACTATCGTAGAGGGAAAAGTAGCAAGGATGACAGACTTCGGCGCATTCGTAGAGCTTGCTCCGGGAGTTGACGCGCTGCTCCATGTGTCCCAGATTTCCAAGGCCCATGTGGATAAGCCGTCGGATGTGCTGTCTGTAGGTCAGGTGATCACTGCTAAAGTTGTTGATCTTAATGAGGCTGACCGGAAGATCAGCCTGAGTATGAAAGTCTTAGAGACGGTTTCTGAGCCGGCTGAGACAGAAAGTGTGGAAGATGTTGAGACGGCAGAAGAATAATCCGGATGCCAGCTTAATACGTAATTATGGATAGAGACCTTAAGCGGTCTCTATCTTTTATGTGTTAAAAATTCAACAAGATGTTTGCGGAAATATACAAAAAATTGTCTGCATTTTAGTAGAAAAAAAGGGCATTTTCTTGTATAGTATATTAAGAGTTTATTAAAGGAAGGAAGGAAAAAAGGGATGGCATTGTTAACGTTTAAGGGTGGTATCCATCCGGATGACGGCAAGAGCCTGGCAAAAGATAAGGCGATTGTCGAATTGAAACCGCAGGGTAATCTGGTCTATCTGGTTTCCCAGCATATCGGTGCGCCTGCAAGTCCGATCGTGGAGGTCGGCGAACGTGTGCTCAAGGGCCAGAAGATCGCAGAAGCCGGAGGCTTTGTGTCAGCGCCGGTCTACGCTTCTGTGTCCGGGACAGTAAAGGCGATCGAGCCGCACATGAATCCGACAGGAGCTATGGTCAACAGTATTGTTGTGGAGAATGACGGAGAGTATGAGGAAGTTGGATACGCTCCGGTGAAGCCCCTGGAGGAACTGACGAAGGAGGAGATCCTTGGCGCGATCGGCGAGGCAGGAGTTGTAGGTATGGGTGGAGCCGGTTTCCCGACGAAGGTCAAACTGTCACCGAAGGAGCCGGACAAGATTGAGTATATCATTGCGAACTGTGCAGAGTGTGAACCATATATAACCGCAGATTATAGAAGGATGATGGAGAATCCGGAAAGATTAGTCGGAGGGATGAAGATCGTCCTGAAGCTGTTTGACAATGCGAAGGGCATCTTCGGTGTGGAGGACAACAAGCCGGATTGTATCGCTAAATTGAAAGATCTGACAAAGGATGAACCGCGCATGGAAGTTCTGGCGCTTAAGACGAAGTATCCCCAGGGCGGTGAGCGTCAGCTTATCTACGCCACTACGGGAAGAGCCATCAATTCAGCGATGCTTCCGGCGGACGCAGGATGCGTAGTGGACAACGTAGAGACCATGATCAATATTTACCGTGCGGTAGCGGAAGGAAAGCCTTCCATTGAGCGCGTGGTCACCGTGAGCGGGGATGCCGTTAATTCCCCGGGGAATTTCCTCGTGCCTTTCGGGATGAACCAGGCGGAGATCGTGGAGGCGGCAGGCGGGTTCAAGACGGAGCCGGAAAAGATAATCTCCGGCGGTCCGATGATGGGATTTGCCATGTATACGCTGGATGTTCCGGTGACAAAGACTTCGTCATCGATCCTGTGCCTTACGAAAGACGAGGTTGCGGCAAATGAGCCGACTGCATGTATCAATTGCGGACGCTGCGTGGACGCGTGTCCGAGCCGCCTGATCCCGTCCAGGCTTGCGGATTATGCGGAGCATCACGACGAGGCGCAGTTTACCGCCCACGAGGGCTTAGAGTGTATGGAGTGCGGTTCCTGCAGCTTTGTATGCCCTGCGAAACGGCAGCTTAAACAGGCGATTGGCTCCATGAGGAAGATTGCGCTTGCGAATCGGAAGAAAAAATAAGTAATGAGAGAGGAAGAGGTGAATAAACGTGAGTGAGAATAAATTTAAGATTTCGTCTTCACCACATATACGTTCCAAAGTTACCTCAAGCAATATTATGCTTATGGTCACCATTGCGCTTTTGCCGGCGTCGGCATTCGGTGTGTGGAACTTTGGACTTCCGGCGCTGGGGATGCTCGTTGTTACGACCCTGGCAGCCGTTCTTACAGAGTATGTCTATGAAAAACTGATGCATAAAAAGATTACGGTGAATGATTTCAGTGCTGTCGTTACAGGACTTCTTTTAGGGCTTAATATGCCCCCAACGGCTCCGCTCTGGATGGGCGCCCTCGGAAGCGTGTTCGGCATCCTGGTCGTAAAGCAGCTTTTCGGCGGACTGGGGCAGAACTTTATGAACCCCGCCCTTGGCGCGAGATGTTTCCTTCTGATCTCCTTTACGGGGCAGATGACCACATTTATCTATGACGGCGTGTCCGGGCCGACCCCCCTTGCCATGTTAAAGGAAGGGCAGGCGGTTGATTCCATGAGCATGCTGATGGGACGCATCCCCGGAACGATTGGTGAGACGAGCGTCATCGCAATCATCATCGGAGCAATCTTTTTGATCCTGACGGGTGTGATCGACCTTCGGATTCCGGGTACATATATCGTTACGTTTGCGGTGTTTGTCGGTATCTTCGGGCAGTTTACCAATGCCCAGGCGGGGCTTTTTGACCCGCAGTACATCACCTCCCACCTTTGCGGCGGCGGCCTGATGCTGGGCGCGTGGTTTATGGCAACGGACTATGTGACGTCGCCCATCACGAAGAAGGGGCAGTATGTATACGGGGCGCTCCTTGGTATCCTTACCGGCCTGTTCCGTCTCTTCGGCGGCTCGGCAGAGGGTGTTTCCTATGCGATTATTATCAGTAACCTTTTAGTTCCTTTGATCGAGAGGGTTACTCTTCCAAAACCATTTGGTAAAGGAGGAGAGAAATAATGAGTAAAACAATGAAAAATACACTGGTTCTTACGATTATCACGCTGATTGCCGGGTTTGCGCTTGGGCTCGTATACGAGATTACGAAAGACCCTATCGCCCAGGCCCATGACGCGGCGAAGAAAGAGGCGTGGCAGGCAGTATTCCCGGAGGCGGACCTTAATTCTTTCGAGCAGATTGAGGTTGACCAGAAAGTTGCCGGGGAGGCTGTGAAGGCGCTGGGCGTCAATGCGACGATTGACGAAGTGTGCAAGGTGGGCGAGGACGGCTATGTCATCACCACCACGGACAAGGAAGGCTACGGCGGCGACATCCGGGTTACGGTGGGCATTAAGGCGGACGGCACGGTGAACGGCGTGTCCATCCTGTCCATCAGCGAGACGGCGGGTCTTGGCATGAAGGCTACGGAGCCTATCTTTTACGAGCAATATCAGGGCAAACAGGCGGAGAAGTTCTATGTGTCCAAGGACGGCGGGGACGGCGAGCCGATTGATGCCCTTAGCGGTGCGACGATTACATCCAGGGCGATGACCGGGGCTGTGAATGCGGCGCTTGGTTATTTCCAGAATGCGTTTTAGGAGGTAGTGAAGATGAATAATTGTACAGAACGTTTGTATAACGGTATTATAAAAGAAAATCCTACCTTCGTGCTGATGCTTGGCATGTGTCCGACCCTGGCGGTCACCACATCTGCCATCAACGGTCTTGGTATGGGACTTTCTACGACAGCCGTGCTTGTGCTGTCCAACCTGATGATTTCCCTGCTGCGTAAAATCATCCCGGATTCCCTTCGTATTCCGGCGTTTATCGTAGTTGTGGCATCTTTTGTAACCATGGTGCAGTTTTTGATGGAGGGTTTTGTTCCAAGCCTCTATGCGTCTCTCGGAATCTATATTCCGCTGATCGTTGTAAACTGTATCATCCTGGGCCGTGCGGAGAGCTATGCGTCCAAGAATCCGCCGCTACCGTCCATCTTTGACGGAATCGGCATGGGGCTTGGATTTACCGTTGGCCTTACGGCAATCGGCATCGTGCGTGAAGTAATCGGCGCGGGCAAGATCTTCGGATTCCAGCTTTTGCCTCTTGCGGATACGGCTACAGGCAAGGCGGGCTACGTTCCGGTGACCATCTTTATCTTAGCGCCCGGCGCGTTCCTTGTGCTGGCAGGGCTTACGGCTCTTCAGAACAAGGTGAAGAACAACGCGAAGAAGAAGGGCAAGAAGGTTACGGAGACCGTGGGATGCGGCGAGGGCTGTGCGTCCTGCACCAACAGTGCCTGCGGCGGCAAGATATTCCCTACAGGGAATGAGAAAGAATAGGAGGAGTACATAGATGGGAGAATTATTGATCATAGCAATTGGCTCTGCACTTGTGAATAACGTTGTACTCAGCCAGTTCCTCGGAATCTGTCCTTTCCTTGGAGTTTCCAAGAAGGTTGAGACTGCTGCCGGCATGGGCGGCGCCGTCGTATTCGTTATTACGATTGCGTCTTTCGTGTCTGGCATCGTATATAAGTTTATATTGGCAAATAAGGCGATTATGGGAGGAAAGCTTGTCTACTTGCAGACAATCGTATTTATACTTGTTATCGCCTGCCTGGTCCAGTTCGTGGAGATGTTCTTAAAGAAATCCATGCCTTCGCTCTACCAGTCGCTGGGAGTATACCTTCCTCTGATCACGACAAACTGTGCGGTATTAGGCGTGGCTCTCACGAACGTACAGAAAGAATATACAATCTTAAGCGGAGTGGTAAACGGTCTTGGTACATCGGTGGGATTCCTTATAGCCATCGTAATCTTAGCCGGTATCCGCGAGAAGATGGAGTACAATGATATTTCCGAGTCTTTCCAGGGAACGCCTATCGTGCTGATTACGGCAGCGCTTATGGCGATTGCGTTCTTCGGGTTCTCGGGACTGATATAGGAAGGAGCAGAAACGATGAGTGTAACAGGTATTTTGATTGCCGCCCTGGTTGTAGGCGGAACCGGCTTATTCATTGGTGTGTTCCTTGGATTTGCCGGAACGAAATTTGCGGTAGAGGTAGATGAGAGGGAGGAGGCCATCGCGGGCGTCCTTCCGGGAAATAACTGCGGCGGCTGCGGCTACGCGGGATGCTCGGGACTTGCGGCTGCCATCGTTAAGGGCGAGGCGGAGATTGGCTCCTGCCCGGTAGGCGGCGCTCCTGTTGCGGCTGAGATTGGCAAGATCATGGGCCAGGAAGCGGGAGAGCAGGTGCGTAAGACTGCATTTGTGAAATGCGGCGGGACCTGTGAGAAGGCAAAGCAGGATTATGAGTACCACGGCCTTGGCGACTGTATCATGGTGAACATGATGCAGAGCGGCGGACCGAAGTCCTGTAACTATGGGTGTCTCGGAGAGGGAACCTGCGTGAAGGCGTGTCCGTTTGATGCGATCCATATCGTGGACGGGATTGCGGTTGTTGACAAAGAGGCGTGTAAAGCCTGCGGAAAGTGCGTGGCGGTATGTCCGAAGCATCTGATCGAGCTTGTGCCTTATGACCAGGAGCATCTGGTGCGGTGCAGTTCCAGGGATAAGGGCAAGGATGTGATGAAGGCTTGCTCCGTCGGCTGCATTGGCTGTAAGATGTGCGAGAAGGCGTGTGAGTTCGACGCAGTGAAGGTGACGGACAACATTGCGCGCATTGACCCGGAGAAATGCACGAACTGCGGCGCATGTGCCGCGAAGTGTCCGAAGAAGGTTATTTCTTAAGGTTACAGGCGGCGGTATGGTAATGAGCTTAAAGCAGAGAATTGCAGATGGATTAAAATTATTATACTGTGATATAAGGTCAGCAAAATGGGCGGTTATGTTTATAATCGCCTATTTTGTGATTCTGAAAAAGCTGTTTAGGAGCCTCTGCCCTATGGTGCTTTTGACCGGATTTCCCTGTCCGGGGTGCGGGCTTACGCGGGCGGGCGTACATGTGCTGCGCCTTGAGTTTGCTGCGGCGTGGCGGATACATCCCTTTATATTTGCTTTTATCCTGCTGGTGCTGGCGTTTGCGGCAGAGCGCTATGTGCTGAGAAGCCCTAGGATGACGGTGACGAAATGGTGCGGTATAGTGATGATTATCGGAATGATACTTTTTTATGTATGGCGGATGACCCATATGTTCCCGGATGTGCCGCCCATGACTTATTACCGGAGGAATCTTCTGGCGATTGCATTTAGACGCAGGTTATGATAAAATATTCACAGATTTTCAAGGAGGACATAAGGATGGAAGATAAGTTGAACAATACACCAGAAGATATGGAACAGACAGAGGAGAAGCCGGTATATACGGACCCTAATGCGGATGTGATTATAGAGGATGCTGCGCAGAGCGGCAGTGCTTACCAGTATACCCAGAGCGAACCGTCTGCTTCCTATGCAGGTTACCAGCAGAATAATCCGTCCCAGAGCGGACAGAGCAGCTATCAGTATCAGGACGGCCAGAATAACAATTATCAGTATCAGGATAACCTGAATTACAATATCGGCAATAATATGGGATATAATCAGAACCATTATCAGGATATGGATACAAGTCCCATGTCCATGGGAGACTGGCTGCTCACGATTTTGGCTGCAATGATTCCATGTGCAGGTCTTGTCCTGTATATTGTATGGGCCTTTGGCAGCACGGGAAATGTTAACCGGCGGAATTTTTGCCGCGCTCAACTGATCGTCATGGCGGGTGTGTTTGTGATCTATCTTATTATGGCGGTTGTGTTTGGAGTGGCATTTATGGCAAGTGCGTATTAGAAAGGCAAAGGATAAGGAACTCTGTCATGGGCGCAGAGTTCCTTTTTGCGGATTATTTGAGAAAATTGTCGGAGTAGTGGATTTCATTATCATCTGTGATAAAAACAGCATCTACATTATCTAAAAGATTGACAAGTTTCATGCCTTCTTCATATCCCATCAGAAAGCACATCGTACTCATGGCATCAGCAGTTAATGAAGAATCCGTAATGATAGTTACGCTGCTCAATGAATTTTTACACGGATATCCGGTGTGAGGATTCAGGATGTGATGATAAAACTTTCCTTTTTTTTCAAAGTATCGCTGGTAGGTTCCGGTAGTTACAACTGACTGGTCAGCGATCTTGATGGAAGTAATGGGTTCGCCGGATTCATCAAAGGGACGCTGGATTCCGATGTTATATTTGGAACCGTCAGTTTTTGTGCCCAGGGTAAGAACATTTCCTCCCAAGTTGATGATGGCATGTTTTACCCCCTGTTTCTTTAGATATTCTTTGATCCGGTCGGCGATATATCCTTTGGCAATTGCACCTACATCCAGCGAAGCTTTGCGGTCCGTCAGTTTTACCCGGTTGTCTACGATCATGATATTTCGATAGTTCACATGTGATTTTGCAGATTTGATCTTTTTGCTGGATGGTACGGAGGGCTTTTCGGCGTGAAAATCCCAGAGCTTTGACACAGAGCCTATGGTAATGTCAAAGAGGCCCCCAGACATCTCGCCGTAATAAATCCCCTTTTTAAGCAGCGTTATCGTGTCGTCAGACACCTCTACGAATTTGCCTTTTGCCTTATTGATCTGGGAAATCTCACTGTCTTTGTTAGTTCTGGAAAATTTTGCGTCATATTCTTTACAGAGCTTTTCGCAGCCTTCTACAACGCTTTTATCTACCGGATCGAGGATCTGAACACTGATGACTGTGTCAAATAGCGTGTCCGTGTAGGTCAGGTCCTTTTTTTCTGATATGTTGGAGCAGCCGCTTACAAGCAGAGCAGCCGCAGATATTAATGCGGCAAGTTTTTTGATCTTCATATAACACCTCTTGAAACAATAATATATAGATTATAACAATTAAAAAGAAGATATGCAATCGAACATGTGATTGCGAAGGAGGATTTATTGTGTTAGAATAGGGATTGTATTGGAGAGGGTGTGTGAATATGAAGCTGAATTTGAAAGAAAAAGTTAATCTGCAGAAAAAGGACTGGATACTCATAGCTATCATTGTGTTTGTGGCTGGGCTGGCTTTTTTGCTGCATGGGTTTATCGGCGGAAAAGGCGCCGGCTGTGTGACAGTTAAGGTGAAGGGTGAGATTCAGGGGGTCTACAGTCTTGCGGAGGATCAGGTGATCGAGATCAACGGCGGGACGAATATTTTAAAGATAAGGAACGGTACTGCGGATATGGTAAAGGCCAACTGTCCGGATAAGCTCTGTGTGAATCAGAGGTCCATCTCGAAAAACGGGGAGAGTATTATCTGCCTGCCTAATGAAGTGATCGTGACCGTGGACAGCAGTGAGAACAGCCAATTTGACGCGGTGACCCAGTAGAATGGAGACGGACAGTGAAAGGAAAATATAAAGTAGCTTATTTTGGAGTGTTTATAGCGCTGGCATTGATTTTTAGTTATGTGGAGACGCTGATACCTGTACAGTTTGGGATTCCGGGAGTGAAGCTGGGGTTGGCCAATCTTATCATTGTAGCAGTGCTTTACAAGACGACACTCAAGGAGGCATATCTGCTGGCCGTTGTGCGGGTGCTTTTGTCAGGGTTTATATTTGGGAACTATTTCAGTATTATTTACAGTCTGGCAGGTGCGCTCCTCAGTCTTTCCGTTATGGCCCTGTTAAAGAAAACAGGGGGATTCAGTGTAATTGGGGTCAGTATTGGGGGAGGCGTGTTCCACAACATCGGACAGCTTCTTGTGGCGATGGCTGTTGTAGAGACATTTCAGGTGGCGTATTATGTGCCGGTCCTTTTGATCGCAGGGCTCCTTACGGGCTGCGTGATAGGGATACTTACGCAGGAGATGCTAAAGAGACTTGTGAATCTGGAATTTTAGGAGGGAATATGATTCAGTTTATAAAAGGAACGCTTGTTTCTATAGAAGAAGACCGAGTGATCGTGGATGTAAACGGAGTGGGATACGGAATCTTTATGTCCGTGCAGGCCATGAGTCTGCTGCCGCAGGCAGGTGCGGAAGTAAAGATACATACGTATCTGAACGTGAAAGAGGATGCCATGCAGTTGTTTGGTTTTCTTACAAGGGAGGATCTTATGATATTTCGTCTGCTTATCGGTGTTAATGGAATCGGTCCTAAGGGCGGCCAGGCGATTTTGTCTGTGTTGTCGCCGGATCATCTGCGGTTTGCGGTACTCTCCGGCGATGTGAAGGCGATCTCGGCGGCGCCGGGCATCGGAAAGAAGACGGCGGAAAAGCTGATCTTAGAACTTAAAGATAAGTTAAAGATTGAAGATGCATTGGAGCACAAGGCTTCGGATGGTGGATTCTTAGGCAAAGCAGCAGAGGGGGATCAGCAAGTGCACAGTGAAGCGGTGCAGGCTTTGGTGGCGCTTGGCTATGGCAGCACAGAGGCACTCAAGGCGGTGAAGGCAGTCTCTTTGGAGGAAGGGGCCGATGTGGAGAGTGTGCTTAAAGCAGCGTTGAAATTATTGCTTTAAAGGGAGAGAATAAGGGAGAACTATGGGAAAAAGGATCATCACGACAGAAAATCTTGAGGAAGATGTCAAGATAGAAAATCATCTTCGGCCGCAGATGCTCGATGATTATATCGGGCAGGAAAAGGCGAAGGAAACATTAAAGATATATATTGAGGCGGCCAAGGAGCGAAAAGAAGCATTGGATCATGTGCTGTTCTATGGCCCGCCGGGGCTTGGAAAGACAACTCTTGCCGGAATTATCGCCAATGAGATGGGGGTAAATATTAAGATTACCTCGGGTCCTGCAATTGAAAAGCCAGGGGAGATGGCCGCAATTTTGAACAATCTGCAGGAAGGGGATGTTCTTTTTGTGGACGAGATCCATCGGCTTAACAGGCAGGTTGAAGAGGTCTTATACCCTGCAATGGAAGATTATGCTATTGATATCATGATCGGGAAAGGTGCGACTGCCCGCTCAATCCGGCTGGATCTTCCCCAATTTACACTTGTGGGAGCTACTACAAGGGCAGGGATGCTTACAGCTCCGTTAAGAGACCGTTTTGGGGTAGTGGACCGTCTGGAGTTTTATACCGTAGAAGAGTTAAAGACGATCATCGAGCGTTCCGCAAGAGTCCTTGAGGTGGAGATTGACAAGGAGGGGGCTTACGCTCTTGCTAAGCGCTCCCGGGGGACACCAAGACTTGCGAACAGATTGCTAAAGCGTGTGCGGGATTTTGCCCAGGTTAAGTATGAAGGATATATTACGGAGGAAGTTGCTGAGTATGCCCTTGATATTTTAGATGTAGATAAGGAAGGTCTTGACCAGACGGACCGGGAACTCCTTGTTATGATGATGGAAAAATTCCAGGGCGGACCAGTGGGGCTTGACACGTTGGCGGCGTCACTCGGGGAAGATGCAGGTACGATTGAGGATGTGTATGAACCGTACCTTTTAAAGAACGGATTTATCCAGCGGACACCTCGCGGAAGGGTGATTACGGATAAGGCTTACACCCATTTGGGGCTTGTGAGATAAAAAATTAATGAAATTCCGGTGAAAATGGTGAAAAACAGTTGGTTTTTGGCAAAGTTTAGTTTATAATGGGGTTAGAAGTTGAAAAAGGATTTTAAGTCGGGGGAGGCTTTTATGGCATCATCAAAGAATTTTACGGAAGTTTTAATCGGCGGGAAAGTGTTTAATCTTGGCGGGTTTGAAAGTGAAGAATATTTGCAGAAGGTATCGACTTACTTAAATCACAAGATTGATGAGCTGGCCAGCAATGATGGTTACCGCAAACAAAGCTCGGAGACAAGAAGCGTACTTTTGGCGTTGAATATCGCAGATGATTATTTTAAGGCGAAGAAGCAGGGCAGTTCTCTGGAGACGGATATCGAATCGAAAGACAAGGAGATGTATGATCTGAAGCATGATCTGATATCTGTGCAGATTAAGCTTGAGAATGCCGAGAAAGCGATGGACAGGCTGAAAGAAGAGAACAAGGAGCTTCAGATGAAGATTGTGAAGCTGGAGACTGAGATGAAGAATAAGCGTAAGTAAGGGCTGTCGTTTGACAGCCTTTTTACTCGGCAGGCAAAGGAAACGATATAAATTATGAGAAATAATGTTGAGATACTGGCCCCGGCAGGTTCCAGAGAGAGCCTTGAGGCGGCAGTACATGCGGGTGCTGATGCAGTATATCTTGGAGGCAAGCGGTTTGGCGCGCGCGCTTATGCGGACAATTTCGGGGAAGAGGAACTGCTTTCTGCCATAGATTATGTGCATATTCATGGGAAAAGGCTCTATCTGACGGTGAATACGCTGTTTAAAGAAAAAGAAATGGAAGAGCTGTATAGTTACCTTGTGCCTTGTTACAGAGAGGGGCTTGATGCGGTTATTGTACAGGACATAGGTGCTATGGATTTTATAAGAGAGGCCTTCCCGGCACTCCCTGTCCATGTCAGTACCCAGGCGACAGTTACGGGAGTTTACGGCGCAGCATTTTTTCAGGAAAAGGGCGCAGTGCGTATTGTACCGGCCAGAGAATTATGCCTTGGGGAAGTGAAGGGGATAAAGGAACAGACAGGGATGGAAGTCGAGTGTTTTGTCCATGGCGCGCTCTGTTACTGTTATTCCGGACAGTGTCTTTTCAGCAGTTTGCTTGGAGGAAGAAGCGGCAACCGGGGACAGTGTGCACAGCCTTGCAGGCTTCCCTATATGGTGAGAGATCATAAAAAGCGGGATATTTTAAGCCTTAAGGATCTTTGCACGATAGATATGCTTCCGGAGCTTATAGAGACAGGTATTGATTCTTTTAAGGTCGAAGGACGTATGAAGCAGCCGGATTATGTGTATACTGTCGTAAGTATGTATCGGAAATATGCTGATCTGTATCAGGAACACGGAAAAAAAGGCTTTGCAATATCTGACAGAGACAAAAACTTTCTGCAGGGGAGCTATAAGAGGCGCGGTTATACGAGAGGATATTATAAGCAGCATAACGGAAAAGATATGATATCTTTTTATCGTCCGGAAGAGAGTCCGGGGGAAGGGCTGCCGGTACCTCAGTACAAAATGCAAGAAAAAATTAATGGGAAATTAATACTTTCTAAGGGAGAACGTGTTAAACTGTACATTGGGACAAAAGAGACAAACATTTTTTGCGAAGGCGACCGTGTGCAGCAGGCACAAAAGCAGCCTCTTGATGCGGCGCGCATTGAAAAGCAGATGAGAAAAACAGGCAGCACGGAGTTTGTATTTGAACAGTTAGATGTCCTTGCAGAAAAAGATATATTCCTGCCGGTACAATCTCTGAATGAGCTGCGAAGAGACGGGATTCGAAAGCTTGAGGAACAGATATTGGCGGGATATTGCAGAGAGATCCAGGGGGATGAAAGAAAGAGTCTTAAAGATCAGTTCCGGGAGCCGGAAGAGATGCAGCCGGAGCTTTCTGTGCTGGTGACAGACCGCATGTATCTTGACATGGTATTGGGAGATAAGTATATTGATACAGTCTATGTAGATGAGAATACAGGCTTTGATGCGGTACGGACAGGGAATAAGGGGAAGAAGGTATTCCTTGCCATGCCTTATATTTTCAGGGAGAATGCAGTGTCGAGATGGAATAAGCTCTATTCTGAAATTGTGCGATGCTTTGACGGAGTACTGGTACGAAATATTGATGGTTTCCAGTGGCTCAAAAAGAAAGGATATCCGAAAGAGATCCGGTCGGATGATAATCTGTATGTATTTAACCGGTGGAGTAAGAAAGCAGTGAAGGACATGGGGATCACTCGTTTTTTTGCGCCGGCAGAGCTTAATGGAAGGGAACTTAAAGAGCTGGGTATCGTCGGGGAGGGACTGATCGTATACGGGAACCATCCGGTGATGATATCGGCAAATTGCATCCAGAAGAATACAAAGGGATGTTTGGGAAAGGAAAAACGATTATATTTGACAGATAGATATCAGAAGAAATTCGCAGTGAAAAATTGGTGCACGGATTGCTATAATGTGATCTATAATTGTCAGCCTCTTATGCTCCTTTCCCAGTCCGGGGAGATAAAAGGACTCCATCCGGGAGAACTTCGGATGGATCTGACCTTTGAGTCTCTGAAAGAGGCAGAGCAGTTGATAAGAATATTCGGAGAATGCTTTAAGGAAAATCTTTCGGTTCCCGTACCGGATATGGATTATACGAAGGGGCATTTTAAACGGGGAGTAAAGTAGGTGAAGGCTTGGTAAATATTATCATACAACTTTCAAAATATCTGATGATCCTGCTGATCACAGTGTATGCATTCTTGTGCTTTAGTATCTTTGGATTCCAGGATCCGGACAGGAAGAAGCGTATGCTGAGGAAGCAGACGATACTTATGTTTTTGATTCATGTGCTGGCGTTTGTGTCTATGTATCTGGCAACGGATGATATTAAGATGCTGGCGTTTTATTTGATGCAGGTATCGCTTTTTGCAGCGATTTTATTGTTATATACAATTATTTATCCGAAGGTATCAAGGCTTGTGGTCAATAATATGTGTATGCTTCTTTGTATAGGTATGATCATGCTCACAAGACTTGACTATGCCAGTGCTGTGAAGCAGTTTGCCATTGCGACAGCTTCGGTTACGGTAAGTCTTTTAGTTCCTGTTATTATAAGGAAGTTTAAATTGTTGTCTGAGTGGAGGAATCTCTACGCCGTCGCGGGGCTTGTATCGCTGGCTGTGGTGCTTGTGATGGGGCGGGTTACAGGCGGTGCGATGCTGGGATTTAAGATTGGCGGGGAGAATGGTATCAGTATCCAGCCGTCGGAACTTGTAAAGATTATTTTTGTTTTTTTTGTGGCATCCAGTTTCAAATTATCGTTGGAGTTTAAAAACATTGTGATCACCACAGCAATTGCGGCGTTCCATGTATTGATACTGGTCGTATCGAGAGATCTGGGGGCGGCATTGATCATATTTGTCGTATATTTGGTTATGCTTTATGTAGCTACAAGACAGCCGCTTTATATTGCAGCCGGGCTTTCGGCAGGAGCATTGGCTTCGGTGGTCGCATACTATCTGTTTAACCATGTAAAAGTGCGGGTCGTGGCATGGAGAGATCCTCTGGCAGCGTACGACAAAGGGGGGTATCAGATCGTTCAGTTCCTGTTTGCCATTGGGAGCGGCGGATGGTTTGGTATGGGACTTTTTCAAGGAGCGCCGGAGACCATACCGGTAGCTACATCAGATGGGATATTTGCGGCGATATCTGAGGAGATGGGGTTGATATTTGCGCTTTGCATGATATTGATCTGTCTAAGCTGTTATGTGATGTTTTTAAATATTGCCATGCAGCTTCACAATATGTTTTATAAACTGGTAGCGCTGGGGCTTGGGACGTGCTATATCTTTCAAGTGTTTTTAACGATTGGCGGCGAGACAAAGTTCATTCCCCTTACGGGTGTTACAATCCCGTTAGTCAGCTATGGGGGAAGCTCATTGATCAGCACAGTGATCATGTTCGGGATCATTCAGGGATTGTATATTTTAAGAGAAGACGAGGAGCAGGCGATTGAGAGACAGAGACAGGAAAAGTTACGAGCAAAGAGAGGCGGCAAAGAAGCGGGAGCGAAGAGAAGAAAAGCGCCAGATGACGAGGAGAGATCGCAGAGAGGCAAACCGCGCAGACAAGAGAAAAGCAAAGAGAGAGCGCGTCCGCAACAAAGAATTCGCTAGGGTTACCTACACGTTTGTAGCTTTGTTCCTGGTGATGATGGGGTATATTGTCTATTTTAATCTGACGCAGAGCAGGGACTTTATCCGAAGTCCTTACAATCAGAGACAGGACGCATTGGCGGACCGTATCGTGCGGGGAAGCATTTTGGACAGAAATGGCAAAGTCCTTGCAAAGACAGAAGTGAGAGAGAGCGGGAAGGAGCATCGGGAATATCCTTACGGGGATATGTTTGCACATGTCATCGGTTATACGGCAAAGGGAAAGACGGGACTTGAATCGATTGAGAATTCAGCCCTGCTGACTTCGAATGCATTTTTCTTTGAAAAATTCCAGAGAGAATTGAAAGACGAGAAAAATGTGGGGGATACGGTTGTCACAACGCTGGATGCGGACATTCAGGAAGCGGCCTATGATGCTCTTGGAAGTTCTAAAGGTGCAGTGGTTGCAATAGAACCGAGTACCGGGAAGGTTGTCGCTATGGTGTCAAAACCAGATTTCGATCCGAATACGATTTCAGAAGAATGGGAAGAATTGAATGAAGATGACAGAGGAGTGCTGGTGAACCGGGCAACACAGGGACAGTATGCACCTGGCTCTACCTTTAAGGTTGTCACCGCCCTTGAATTTATGAGAGAGGATTCCGGATTTTCGGATTATTCATATAAATGCGACGGAGAGATTGAAGCCGGAAATAATATCATTCACTGCTACGGCGGAAAGGTGCATGGAAGGGTGGATTTAAAAGACAGCCTTGCTTATTCATGCAACACTTCTTTTTGCAATATCGGAAGAGACCTTCAGATTGAGAGCTTCCGAAGGACGACGAAGGAACTGCTGTTTGATTCGGAACTCCCCTCAGATCTTCCTTATAAAAAGAGCAAATTTGCACTGACCAAACATGCGGGGACTGCAGAGCGTATGATGACGGCGATGGGACAAGGGCAGACGCAGGTCAGTCCTTACCATATGGCACTTATTACTTCTGCAATTGCTAACAGCGGAACACTGATGAGGCCGTATCTTGTGGATTCTGTGGCCAGTTACAGCGGAAACGTCGTCAGCAAGAACAAGCCGGACAAATATAAAGAGCTTATGACGCCGAAAGAGGCAGCTCAGTTGAAAAAATATATGGAGAGTGTCACGGATTACGGCACCGCTTCTGTTCTTGGAGACGCGGAGTATACGACTGCCGGAAAGACAGGAACTGCTGAGTACAGTTCTGATAAAGGGAAAGATCATTCATGGTTCATCGGGATTGCCAATGTGGATAATCCGGATCTTGTAGTCAGCGTGGTGATCGAAGCGTCGGACGGTACATCGAAGGCAGTTAATGTAGCGAAAAAAGTTTTTGATGCATATTACTAGGGGAGAACTTTATGAGGTATTACAGGCACCTGTATGTAGGAGAAAGTCTTGAGAAGAAAAAAAAGAAAATAATCTCAAAGCTTGAAAAGGGGAAATTTCAACTGGATATCTGTATCCTTGTACTTCCGGACACGGAAAAAAATCAGCTTGAGATTATAAACCCGAACTTATTTTTGCAAAAGAATTATCCTCAGAGGGAATATTTTGTTGTAGGGATAGCAAAAGGTTTTGATGAAGCACTGGAAATACTGGAAGAAATTACGAAAAACGTGTATAATGAGACAAGAGGGGCAGACATTCGTTCCTATATTCTGAATAAAGAGCAGGAAGGTTAAGATGCTACATATTTTGTTGTTGGTCTTAAAAATTATAGGGATTATATTGGCAGTGATACTGGGCATACTTGTATTACTGGTTTGCATTGTTGTTTTCGTCCCTGTCCGATATGAAGTGAACGGAAAATGCAGCGGGAAATTTCAGGCCTTGAAGGTGAAAGGTAAAGTTACGTGGCTATTCTCCCTGGTAAGGGCGGATATATATTATAAGGAAAACAAATTAAAATGGAGACTGCGTATTGCATGGAAGAAGATTTTAGGCGGCCAGGAGTACGGAGCGGACATGTCCTCCGTGGGAATGCCGCCGGAGGATGCAGGAGAGCAGAATAAAAGAACGGAAGGTGAAGAGTATGAAGAAACTTGGAAAAAGACAGATGACGATGAAGAAAGCGGTAAAGAAGCTTGGCGGAATGAATCCCAAAAAAGCGAAGAAAGTCATGAAGAGATTTGGTGGGATGAATTTGGCGAAGGCGAAAAGGATGAGGAAGATGAAAAGATCTATCAGGAAATTCTGGAAAGCCTTGCGGAAGAATACCCCGAAGATGAGGAAGAGGATTATGAGGAACGCCAGGATTATGAGGGCTGGGACGGTAAGAAAAATGGCAGGGGCCAAAGCTTCCTTAAAAAGCTTAAAGGAATATACCGCAAGATAAAATGTACAATACGGAATATATGTGATAAAATAAAAGAGTTATTGGAAAAAAAGAACAGACTTTTAGGTTTTCTTAAAGATGCAGGCCATGTGGGAGCATACCGTAAGGCAAAAAAAGAAGCATTCAGGCTCCTGAGACGCTTGAAGCCCAAAAAGCTTCTGATTCAGGCAGAATTTGGTTTTAATGATCCGTCTTTAACAGGCCGCATGTTGGCAGCGCTGGCACCGTTTTATCCGTATTTCAGTGAATGTATATCACTTAAACCGGATTTTACAGGAAGAGTTCTGAATGGAAGACTCTATATGAAAGGGCACATTCGGTGTTTCCATTTCATTGCTTTGGTATGGAATCTTTTTTGGGATAAGAATGTGCGCAGGACCTATAAGGATATCAAAAATTTTGAGTTATAATGCGGGAGGAGATAGCATATGTCAGACAATAGTTTTAAAGGGACAGTCGAGTCTTTATTCAAAGGTGTTGATGGGATGATTTCATCAAAGACAGTTGTGGGGGATGCAATCCATATCGGGGATACGATCATCCTGCCCCTTGTTGATGTGTCTTTCGGCCTTGGTGCCGGAGCATTCAGCAGTGATAAAAAGGATCAGGGCGGCGGCGGAATCGGCGGCAAGATCACTCCCTGCGCTGTTTTGGTTATCCAGAACGGAAAGACAAAGCTTGTGAACATCAAAAACCAGGATACGATCACGAAGATTCTTGATATGGTGCCGGATGTGGTAGACAGATTCACAAAAGGGGATGACGAGGAGATGACAGAGCAGGAGGTTTCGGACATCCTTGATTCGGAAATATAGGATTATTCTGTTATGAGATTTGAGGCATAAGGGAACGGATCCGCACATAGAATATACAAAAGAAGAACGGGTGCATGGTTTATGAAACGTGTGATTGGGTTTGCCCTGTTCTGGATTGCTGTAGGACTGATTCTCTCATTGATTCTGCCGAATACATTTATCGAAGTGATCAGTATTATTTTGTGTATTCTGGCGGGCTACAATTTATTTTGCTGTTAATTCCTTGTAGATTTTCAGTGGTTTTGAGAAAAATATACTTGCATTATCAGAGCTTGTATGCTACAATACCTAGTGTTGTGAGTCCGGTGAAAGGACTTATTTTGAGCGTTAGGAGGTGCAGTCATGGCAAAATGTGCAATTTGCGAAAAGGGTGCTCACTTTGGGAATAATGTAAGCCATTCTAATAGAAAAACACCAAAGATGTGGAAATCAAACGTAAAATCAGTTCGTGTAAAAACAGAGAACGGCGGAACGAAGAAGATGTATGTATGTACTTCATGCTTAAGGTCCGGTAAAGTTGAGCGTGCATAGTTGAGGGCGTATGAAAGAATCAGGTTCAATGGAATCTGATTCTTTTTTTAGCAGATTGGATTGTAAAAGTCTGGAAAACAGAGTATAATAACTATATTAATGCGGTTATGGTTATGATAACTTTAACGACAGGGAAATGGAGGTTTCTGATATGAAAGGATGCATGAATACTGATCTTGGCATTATTACAATAGACTCGGAAGTGATTGCCAAATATGCAGGTACGGTTGCGGTTGAATGTTTTGGTATCGTCGGTATGGCGGCTGTGAATATGAAGGACGGCTTCGTCCATTTATTGAAAAAGGAGAGTCTTACGAGAGGAATTCAAGTGTCGATATCTGAAGATAATCATATTGCCCTTGATTTTCATATAATTGTATCCTACGGCGTGAGTATTTCGGCTGTTACGGAGAATCTGATCAGCAATGTACAGTACAAGGTAGAAGAATTTTCAGGTATGCCTGTGGATAAGATCAATATCTATATAGAAGGTGTAAGAGTCATCGACTAAGCTAAGGAGGAAGGGAAGAAGTGGCTACAAAATCTATCAATGTGGAGATGCTTGCGAAGATGTTCCTGGCAGGCGCGCATAATATCGAGGCAAAGAAAGAAATTATCAATGAGCTGAATGTATTCCCGGTGCCCGACGGTGATACCGGAACGAATATGTCGCTCACGATTATGGCTGCAGCGAAGGAAGTTGCGGCACTTGACAAACCGACGATGAAGGATTTGGCAAAGGCTATTTCGTCAGGGTCTCTGAGAGGCGCCAGAGGAAATTCGGGTGTAATTTTATCACAGCTCTTGCGTGGCTTTACCAAGTCGATCCGCGAGGAGAGTAAGATTGATGTGACTGCACTGGCCGCCGCTTGCAGCAGGGCAAGAGAGACTGCGTATAAGGCGGTTATGAAGCCGAAGGAAGGCACGATTCTTACAGTTGCCAGCGGGATATCGGAGAAGGCGATGCAGATGGCCCAGGAGACAGATGATCTGGAAGTCTTTTTGCCGGCAGTCATTGAATATGCCGAGGAAGTGCTGAAAAAGACGCCGGATATGCTGCCGGTACTCAAGGAGGCGGGAGTTGTGGACTCCGGCGGACAGGGGCTTTTGGAAGTGATAAGGGGTGCGTATGACGCGTTTCTCGGGAAAGAGATAGATTATTCTGAGATCACGCCAAGTGTGAAAGCCAGTGTGAAGGCGGCGACTCCGGAAGAAGCGGACATAAAGTTTGGTTATTGTACAGAATTTATCATACTCGTAGAAAAGGAATTCACAGAAAAGGATGAGCAGGATTTCAAGGCGTATCTGTCGTCCATCGGTGATTCTATCGTATGCGTGGCAGATGACGATGTGGTGAAGATCCACGTCCACACCAATGACCCGGGACTTGCGATCCAGAAGGCATTGGGATTTGGGCAGCTTTCCCGCATGAAGATTGACAATATGCGGGAGGAACATCAGGAGAAACTGATCCGGGATGCTGAGAAGCTAGCGAAAGAACAGGCACAGAAAGAACAGGAGACCAAGGAAGCGAAGAAGAGCGATGAGCCGAGAAAGCCGATGGGATTTATCACTGTTTCTATCGGAGAAGGCATCAATGGGATATTTAAGGAACTTGGCGCAGATTACATCATCGAGGGCGGCCAGACCATGAATCCCAGCACGGAGGATATGCTCAATGCGATTGAGCAGGTGAATGCGGATGCTGTCTTTATCCTTCCGAATAATAAAAACATCGTCCTTGCAGCCAACCAGGCAAAGGCGCTTGTGGAGGATAAGGAAATCATCGTAATACCTACAAAGACCGTCCCCCAGGGAATTACGGCTATCATCAACTTTATGGCGGATGCGGACGTTAAGACTAACGAGGAGACGATGCTTGAAGAGATCCGGCATGTAAAGACCGGACAGGTGACTTACGCAGTGCGTGATACACATATTGATGACAAGGAGATTCATGAGGGTGATATCATGGGCATCGGTGATAAGGGTATCCTCGCAGTGGGCAAGGATGTGGAGGATACGGCCCTTGAGCTTTTGGGAGCACTTGTGGATGAGGAGTCTGAGCTTATCAGCCTTTATTATGGCGAGGAAGTCAGTGAAAAGGATGCGGAAGGCTTTATTGCGAGAATTGAAGAAGCCTATCCGGATCTGGATGTGGATGCTCATTTTGGCGGGCAGCCGATTTACTATTATGTGCTGGCGGTGGAGTAATATTTGATTGAATCGACAAAGATAAAAGAATTAAAGGGAATCGGCGAGAAGACGGAAAAGCTGTTTCACAAAATAGGCGTTGACACGGTGGGAGATTTAATTCGCTATTATCCGAGAGGGTACGATGTCTATGAGGAGGCGGTGCCGATAAGCGAGGCGGCGGAAGGCTGGGTCGTGACGGTGACGGGAGCCGTCTACGGGAGGATTCAGGTGGGCGGCTCGCCACGGATGCAGGTCACTACCCTCCATGTGAAGGACATCACCGGAACTTTGCGGGTCATCTGGTTTCGGATGCCCTTTCTTCGAACGACCCTTTCGGGAGGCGGCGTGATTACGCTGCGGGGGCGCATCGTGAGGAAGAAAGACGCGCTTGTGATGGAGCATCCGGAGATTTTCTATCCGCCGGAGAAATATGAGGAGAAACTTCACACGCTGCAGCCGGTGTACGGCCTGACGGCGGGGCTTACCAACAATGCGGTGGTGAAGGCGGTGAGGCAGGCGTTTGATAACTTAAATCTTTCCCGTGAGACGCTGCCGGAGGAGATTCGGCTCCGGTACGGGCTGGCGGAGTATAATTATGCGCTACGGGGAATCCATTTCCCCGAGGATAAGGAAGTGTTCTGCCATGCCAGGAACCGGCTGGTGTTCGAGGAATTCCTGGAGTTTATCCTTGCCCTGCGGAAACTTAAAAGCGGCAGTGAGAAACTTCGCAATGAGTATGTGATGGAACCGCGTCCGGAGGTGGAGCGGTTTGTCGCGGAGTTGCCTTTTGCGCTGACCGGGGCGCAGGAGAAGGTGTGGAGGGAGATTTCGGATGACCTTGCCTCGGACACGGTGATGTCACGGCTGGTGCAGGGGGATGTAGGCTCCGGAAAAACGATTGTGGCGGTGCTTGCCCTGATGACTGCCGCGTTAAACGGCTATCAGGGGGCGATGATGGCGCCTACGGAGGTGCTGGCAAGGCAGCATTACGAATCTATAACGAAACTTTTTGAGGAGCATGGGCTTGCCATAAAGACGGTGCTCCTTACCGGCTCCATGACGGCGAAGGAAAAGCGGAAGGCTTACGACCGGATTGAGTGCGGGCTGGCGAAGATTATCGTGGGAACCCATGCGCTGATTCAGGGGGCAGTAAATTATGACAATTTAGGTTTGGTCATCACGGACGAACAGCATCGGTTCGGGGTCAGGCAGCGGGAGACATTTGCGGAAAAAGGGGGCGCGCCCCATGTGCTTGTCATGAGCGCTACGCCTATCCCAAGGACGCTGGCAATCATTTTATACGGCGACCTGGATATTTCGGTGATTGACGAGCTGCCGGCAAACCGTCTGCCCATTAAGAACTGCGTGGTGGATACCGGATACCGGAAGACGGCGTATGCATTTATGAAAAAACAGATTGCCGAAGGGCGGCAGTGCTATGTCATCTGCCCGATGGTGGAGGAGAGCGAGAGCCTTGAGGCTGAAAATGTGACGGATTACGCGGCGTCTCTCCAGGAGGAGCTTGGCGGGGAAATCGCAGTGGATTTCCTCCACGGGAAGATGCGCCAGAAAGAAAAAGACGCCATCATGGACCGGTTTTCGCGGAGGGAGAGCCAGGTGCTTGTGTCCACCACGGTCATTGAGGTGGGCATCGACGTGCCGAATGCCGCGGTGATGCTGATTGAGAATGCGGAGCGGTTCGGCCTGGCGCAGCTCCATCAGCTCAGAGGCCGGGTAGGGCGGGGGAAACATCAGTCCTACTGCATCTTTATGAGCGGCTCTAAGGCGAAGGAGACGAGGGAGCGGCTTGAGATTTTAAATAAGACCAACGACGGGTTTAAGATTGCAAGCGAGGATCTTAGGCTCCGCGGACCGGGAGACCTTTTCGGCATCCGCCAGAGCGGGCTTATGAATTTTAAAATCGCGGATGTGTACCAGGATGCGAAGATTCTTAAGCAGGCAAATGAGGCGGCGGACTGGCTCATCGAAAATGATCATGAATGGTTGAAAAAACTTCCAAAATATGAAGAACCTTCTAGTGTAATAATCTGATTCCTCCATATACTATGGTTGTAACAAAACAAAAGGTTACAAAGTTACAAGAAGGAGGAGAGTAAAAATGGCAAATCGTTCATCTAACAGAACAGCCGTACCTGAAGCAAAGGGCGCACTTGACAAATTCAAATATGAGGTTGCAAGCGAACTTGGAGTACCGTTATCTGACGGTTACAACGGAGACCTGACATCCAGACAGAATGGTTCTGTAGGCGGATATATGGTTAAGAAAATGATCGAGCAGCAGGAAAAGCAGATGGCTGGCAAATAAGTAAGAGAGAAAAAAGTACCCGTTGGACAGTAATGTGTCCGGCGGGTGCTTTTTTGGTGTGCCCGGTGGGCACACGTTCTAACGGGTGAAAGTCCCCAATCCGCCCGGCAGTGGGAAGGATACAGCCGAAGCCAAGGGTGTCCATCGTGAGGTGGAATCTGAAGAAAGGATTAGGC
>Ga0209694_1000409_pt1 | contig 72327 bp, 59 predicted proteins | sample GluameincwithD2O_FD_187499 | JGI IMG/M metagenome (GOLD analysis project Ga0209694, IMG submission 187499) | Mouse cecum microbial communities from Vienna, Austria - Glucosamine amended microcosms incubated with D2O (SPAdes) (version 2) | ecosystem: Host-associated > Mammals > Digestive system >... | reverse complement strand
CTGCCGAATCCATGAACTCTAAAATTAAAGCATTCCGAGCTAAACTACACGGCGTGAACGACTCTAAATTTTTCATTTTCAGACTATGTAATCTTTACGCCTAAACACAGGTTTTTTACCATGCGCCCAACCATCGGCTCCATCGTCATGTCCTGTGTGAAGGTGTGCGTGCAGGCTCCGGCAAAAAAAGGATTCCCGCCGGAAACATATTCCTGCGGGAATCCTCTCTGCGGAGAGAGGGGGATTCGAACCCCCGATACGCTTTTGACGTATACACGCTTTCCAGGCGTGCCTCTTCAACCACTCGAGCACCTCTCCAGATGTAGGTTGAAAGTATTTCGTTCTGAAATCGGTTGCAAAGATAGCATTTTATTTTTAGATACAACGGATTTCCTCAAAAAAATCATTCAAATAAGATTTTCGCATCGCGCACGGCAGCCTTCTCCGCCCATTCCTCGGGAATGAACTTCCATTCGTTGCGGGGACGGGGAGCTATGCGGCCCAAGCGGCGTATCTCCTGCATCAGATAATAGCGCAGATCCTTTTCCGTACTCCACAGGATGCGGCCGGCCAGCTCTTCCTTCGGGATGCCTGCCCCACGGGTCATCAGATCGCCGCCACCGTTTCCGCGGTAGGAATTGACGGCCACGCGGTACACCGAGTCGGGATGAAACTTCCGCCCCTCGGCCAAAGAAAGCACGGTGACCCTCTTTCCCCCTTCCCGCCTCAGGTCCACCGTGTAGCGCAGGCCGGCAGCGGAATCGAAATTATAGCTCGGGGTGGAAAGGCGTTGCCACGGTTCGTCGCAGGAAGCCGGATCGGGGCGGAAGTTCAGCATCGTGTCCTCCGCACAGCGCATCCGGCGGGTCCAGCAGTCGTAAGAAAACTCCAGATAGCGCAGAATCTCATCGCCCGTCATACGGACCACATAGAGCAGATTCTCGTACTTATACAAGTTGAACATATCGCTGACGCGGATGTCGCCGGCCGGAATTCCGATATCAAACGAGAGCGGCGCCGCGAAGGAGATGTCCGCCCCGCTGATCCGCAATTGCAGGCCATGGATGAAATCTACAAAAGCGGAAGGCCCGAAATAGGCGGGACGGGTGGAAAGCGGTGTCTCGTTGTACCCGATCTTCTCGCCGGTGAAAGAACGGACCGTCCGGAACTCGGAATCCAGCTGCCGGCAGAAAGCGGTATCGGGATCCAGCAGACGGATGTCGGCCAACTGTCCGCTCACCGTCTTCCGGCATTTTCCGTCCTGCGCCGACCGGACACGGATGTCGGCCAGCGCCACCTTCATTCCGCCCGCACCGGGGTTGAGCACCTGCACGGTGTCGCCCGCCACATTCACTACGGTGCGGCAGGTCTCGCGGTGGTCATGGCCGCAAACAATCAGGTCGAAGCCCGGAACTTCGCGGGCCACTTGCAATGAGGCGTGTTCGTTCAGACGTCCGCCGCCACGTTCCTCGCCCGCGCCGGAATGGAAAAGCCCGACCACGATGTCCGCTTTCTTCCGGTCGCGCAAAACAGGCATCCAGCGGCGGGCCGTCTCCATCATGTCCTCGAAACGCAGTCCCTTCCACAACGTCTCGGGCAACCATTTCGGAATGGACGGAGTGACAAGGCCGAGTACGGCAATGCGCAGTCCGCCGCGTTCAAGCAACGCATAGGGCTGCCAGTAGGGCTTTCCTGTCCGGACATCCGTCACGTTGGCGCCGAGCAACGGAAACCGGCATTGTCCCGTCCAACGGTCGTAAACGGCATGTCCGGTCTCCACGTCATGATTGCCCACCGTGCCGGCATCGTAACCGATCAGGTTGAGAGCGGCGGCACAGACATGAGTAGCCGCGGTGTCGATGAAATTGTAGTAATAGGCCGACGGCTGTCCTTGCAGGATGTCACCGCAATCGAGCGTCACCACACGGTCGCGCCCCAGCGAATCCCGCTGTCTGCCCACAAAGGCGGCCACCCGTGCCAGACTACCGGCACCGGCCTTGCGCCCTATGAAGTCGTAGGGAAAATAATTGCCGTGTACGTCACTGGTCCCGATCAGACGGACATGCCTCTCCCCCTGTCCCGCCGCCGGAACCTGCACCAGCAAGACCGCCAGCAGGACAAAAAGCCATTGCCGGATGTCAGATACGCTCATAGTCGGCAAAAGTATAAGGCTGTTCATTCTTCTCGTCAGCCTCATGACTTTCCGAAGCCACCAACCGCCATTCGGTCTCGTCCACGGAAGGGAAATATACATCGGCCTCGGCCGGCGTGGCGGCGATGTGGGTCAGACAGAGCCGGTCGGCCAGCGGCAGAGCCTCGCGGTAGACGCTGGCACCTCCTATGACGAAGACATGCTCTTCGGGAAGACAGGCAGACAATGCTGCCTCTAACGAGGGAAACACCTCGATACCCGGAGCCGAAAAGCCTTCGGTACGGGTCAATACAATATTCCGGCGGTCGGGCAATGCCCCCTTGGGCAAGGATTCGAATGTGCGACGGCCCATAACAACGGTGTGTCCGGTGGTCAGTTTCTTGAAACGGCGCAAATCCGCCGACAGCCGGTAGAGCAGACGGTTGCGGTAGCCGATGGCGCCGTTGGCGGCAAGAGCGCAGATGATGGTAATCATATTCAACAGGTTCGGTAAGGTGGGAAATAAAAAACTGTCACACAGAAACCTTCGCGGCAATATGAGGCCACGGGTCATAACCTTCCAGCAAGAAATCCTCAAAACGGAAATCGAAGATGCTCTTCACCTCCGGATTAAGTACCATGCGGGGCAACGGCCGCGGAGTGCGCGAGAGTTGCAGACGGGCCTGCTCCAAATGGTCCAGATAGAGATGGGTGTCGCCCGTGGTATGAATGAAATCCCCCGCCCGCAGCCCGCACACCTGCGCCATCATCTGTAGGAGCAAGGCATAGCTGGCGATGTTGAAGGGAACCCCCAGAAACGTATCGGCCGAACGTTGGTAAAGCTGTAGCGAGAGGCGGCTGTCGGCCACATAGAACTGGAACAGCAAGTGGCAAGGCGGCAGATTCATACGGCCCAGGTCGGCCACGTTCCAGGCCGAAACGATGATGCGGCGCGAGTCCGGATTGTTGCGGATCTGGTCCACTACCCCGGCAATTTGGTCGATGTGTCCGCCGTCATAGTCGGGCCACGAACGCCACTGGTAGCCGTAGACGTGCCCCAAGTCGCCGTCGGGACCGGCCCATTCGTTCCAGATGCGCACGCCGTTCTCCTGAAGATAGGCCACGTTCGTGTCGCCGCGCAAAAACCAGAGAAGTTCGTGGATAATGCTTCGCAGGTGGAGCTTTTTCGTTGTGAGCAGCGGGAATCCCTCCTCCAGATTGAAGCGCATCTGGTGTCCGAAGACGCTGAGCGTCCCCGTTCCCGTGCGGTCGCCCTTGCGCGTGCCGTTGTCAAGAATATGCCGGAGCAGGCTGAGATACTGTTGCATGAATTGTCTGTATGAAGAACATGTTCTGGTGTAAAATTGCGTACTTGTCAGGATCGTATGGTCACCATCGTGGCCCCGAAGCCGTATTCGCGGAACGAGGCGTCCTGCCACAGACACTGGCGATAGCGGCTCTTCAGTTCCTTGATCAAAGCCGCGCGCAGGACTCCGTCACCCTTTCCGTGGATGAAAACGATCTTGTCTCCTTTGCGGCAAAGGTGCTCGTCCATCGTCTTGCGGAACACGGAGAGCTGATACTCCAGGATGTCTCCCGGCTCCATTCCCGCCGTTGTTTCGAGCAATTCCGAGGCATGCAGGTCCACCTCCGTCAGTCCCTTTGCGGCAGCCTTCTCCTTGCGGGCCGGTTCGCGGCGCGGGCGTTCGGAACGCGTGGCACCGCCCAGCGCCTCTTTCAGTTCGCCGGCACTGACGAAGACGGAGCGCACCGGCTTACCCTCGCGCACGATGTCGCAGATGTATGCCGGCTCCTCGAAGAAATCCGTCTCCATAAATGTGTGCAACTTGTAGAACTTGGTGCAGTCGGGGCGCAGGCTGACGCTCATGGCCGGCTGCGGCAGAAAAGTCTTGTCCTGCTTGAAGGCATAAAGCTGTACGGTCAGTTTTTCCCATTCGCCGAGCACGTCGCGCCGGAATTCCTCCAGAAAGACTTTCGTGTTCGGCTCCGCCAGAATCTCATGACGCAACGTGCAGGCCGCCCCCTCGTGCATGAGCAGGGCCAGACGTACATAATAGTTGCAGTCGTTGACGAGATAGGCTTCGAAAGACGTGTCCGAGAGTTCCTTCACATTGACGGGCACAAAAGCCAGTGCCACATTGAGTGCCTCGCCGCCTTTCCGTTCCTGCGGCCGCGGACGGAACGTGAGAGGCCGGTCGGCGGGATCAGGCTCCGCCTCTTCCTCTCCGGCCTTTCCGGCTGCCTCCGTCGGCACGGGAGCCGGCTGCGGTTTCCGCACCAGATTATAGTTGTCCGTCTCGATCACCACGCATTCGCGAATCAGCACGGGGACATCGAAACCGTCCTCGTCGCGCACCAGGGCGGTCTCACGGTCCTGAAATCCGGCAACGACACCGCCGCCCACATCGTTCAGGAAACGTACTTTATCTCCAATCTTCATATTTTCTTGCCTTCTTTATTTTTTTATGAGTAGGTAACTGCCGCGAAGATACGAAAAAACTCGGAAGGGTCCGCCCGCCGTATTCAAAATTATGGATGTGTCCGGCAGGCATCGGCACATACAGGTGGAAACATATTCTTATAAAAATGTCACTTTGAAGCCGCAAGTCGGATAGGGAGCCCCAACACGCACATGTTCAAAGTCACAACGAAAAGATTTAGGTTTTCCCATTCTTTAGCAAAAAAACAGGTAGCGGCCTCCTCAACTGAAATTTTATCCGTATCTTTGTCTTCGTCTTCTTTTTTAAGAAACAAAAACATCAGACAACATATTCCAATACCAAATATCCAAAATAAAACGAAACGATATGTTAGACGTAAAACAATGCCTCGCAGACTGTGAGGATAAGATGGAAATGAGCGTGATGCATCTGGAAGAGACGCTCTCGCACATCCGTGCCGGCAAAGCGAACGTACACATCCTCGACGACCTGCGCGTAGACTCCTACGGCTCTATGGTGCCCATCAACAACGTGGCGGCTCTCACCACGCCCGACGCCCGCACTATCGCTATCAAGCCCTGGGACAAGTCCATGTTCCGCGTCATCGAGAAAGCCATCATCGACAGTTCCATCGGCATCATGCCCGAGAACAACGGTGAGGTGATCCGTCTGGGCATTCCGCCCCTCACGGAAGAACGCCGCCGCGACCTGACCAAACAGTGTGCCCGCGAGGCGGAAGAGGCTAAAGTGGCCATCCGCAACGCCCGGCGCGACGGCATCGACAAACTGAAGAAGGCCATCAAGGACGGTCTGTCCGAAGACGTAGAGAAGGATGCCGAGGCCGACCTCCAGAAGATTCACGACAAGAAGGTGAAGAAGGTGGAAGAACTGCTGGCCGAGAAGAACAAGGAAATCATGACCGTCTGAGGTCTGAACAAAGACAAACAGGACGGAAAAAGAATGCACGGAACTGTAATCAGAACCACAGGCAACTGGTACGTCGTACGGACGGATGACGGGCGGACGCTGGAATGCAAGGTGAAAGGAAACTTCCGCCTGCGCGGCATCCGCTCCACCAACCCTGTAGCCGTGGGCGACAGGGTGACAGTGGACCTCGAAAGTAGTCCGGCGAAAAAGGCCGTCCCGCTGCCGCAGACCGCCTATATCACGGAGATTGACGACCGCCGCAACTATATCGTGCGCAAGGCCTCGAACCTCTCGAAACAGAGCCACATCCTCGCGGCCAACGTAGATCAGGCCGTACTGGTGGTCACCGTGGCACGTCCCGAGACGTCCACCACTTTCATAGACCGTTTCCTGGCCTCGGCCGAGGCCTACCGCGTTCCGATGCTGCTGTGTTTCAACAAAGCCGACGATCTGGACGAAGAAAACCGCGAACGGGCCGACTATCTCCTGTCCGTATACCGCGGGATAGGCTACGGCTGCCATCTGGTTTCAGCCCTGACGGGAGCCGGCATGGAGGAACTGCTGGCCGATCTGCGTGACAGGACCTCCCTGCTGGCAGGACACTCGGGTGTGGGGAAGTCCACACTGCTCAACCGCCTCGTGCCGGACGCACACGCCAGAACGGCCGGCATATCGGAAGCCCACGGCACCGGCATGCACACCACCACCTACAGCGAACTGTTCGACCTGCCGGACGGAGGAGCGCTTATCGACATTCCGGGCATCAAGGGTTTCGGCACCTTCAACATGGAACCGGAGGAGGTGGGACACTTCTTCCGCGACATCTTCGACATCGCCCGCGACTGCCGGTTCGGCAACTGCACCCACACCCACGAACCCGGATGTGCCGTGCTCGATGCCCTCGCGCAACATCGTCTCGCCCCCACACGCTATTCCTCCTATCTCTCCATGCTGGAAGACAAGGACGAGGACCGCTACCGGCCGGCTTTCTGAATGGCCGCCACCCGTCACAAGACACATCCACAACCTCAAAAAGCACTGCATTATGACCGCTCCACTCATCATCATCATCCTGGCCGCCACAGCCCTCCTGCTCTTCGCCGTCGAAGCATTTGTCACTCCGGGCATCGGACTGGCCGGCATCTGCGCCGCAGGCTGCGTGATCGCGGCGGACATCCTCACGTACTACACCTACGGAACGGGAACCGCCATCGTGGCACTGCTCGTCTCGACAGTCGTTGTCCTGCTGTTCTTCTGGCGGTTGGGCAAGTCGAAAACGCTGGAGCGAATCTCCCTGCACAGCACCATCAACTCCACAGCAGCCACCGAGGCCCAGCTCTCCGTGAAACCGGGCGACGAAGGACGCGCCCTGACGCGGCTGGCCCTCATCGGCAATGCCGACATCAACGGGAAGACGGTGGAAGTGAAATCCACGGGCGACTTCATCAACGAAGGAACCCCCATCGTAGTGACCAGCGTAAACGAGGCCCTGATTCTGGTCAAGGCCCGCTGAAAACCCTTTCCCCTCCCGCCATGACCCGAAGAGCAAGCCGCCCGCCAGCCCTCCCGCCTCTGCGGTGTCTCCGCATACCGGCCCTGCTGCTCGCCCTTGCCTTCGCCCTCCCGACGGCCCGTGCCGCCATACCTGACAGCCTCCGCGTCACGACACACAGCTGGCTCTACGGCATCGGACGCGCCAACGTTCTGGACACCTACCTCTCGCCTTTGGAATATACCGGCCCCTCGCTCGCAGCCTTCCACATCAGCGAACGGCCCGCCCGCTGGGGAAAGGGGAAGGTGAGTTTCACCGGCCTGTTCTCCGGACAGGGCAGCCGCCTGCATTCGCCCACCGAAGACGGAGAAGCCTGGGACGCACGGCTCTCGGCGGCCTTCGGCTGGCACCACAACTGGCATCCCCTGCGCGGGCTGCGCCTTGCCGCCGGCGGACTGGCGGAAGCCTCGGGCGGCGTGACCTACAACACCCGCAACGGAAACAACCCGGCACAAGGCATCGCCGCGGCCGACCTCCGGCTCTCCGCCATCGCCGAATGGGCATTCCGGCTCTCCGGCCGCAGCCTGACGGCCTGCCTCCGCGCCGACGCGCCCCTGATAGGCGCGATGTTCTCGCCCTCCTACGGGCAATCCTACTACGAGATGTTCTCTCTGGGACACGGCGACCGCAACGTCCGCCTGACCCACCCGTTCAACGCTCCCTCCGCACGGATGGCGGCCACACTGACCGTCCCGGTAGCCGGCGCACGGCTCACGCTGGGCTACGCCGCCGATGTGAGACAGAGCCACGTGAACGGACTGAAACGGCATCTCTGGAACAACCAGTTTGTCCTGGGCTACGTCAGGACCATACGCATTCTGAGATAATATAAGGCTCCCCTACCGCCCTCCTTATATTATATATATGTACACAAGAGACGACAAAGAACCATGAGACATTTCCGCCTGCTCCTGCTGCTACTGCTTCCCTTCCTGCAATCCTGCATCACGGAGGACCTGCCGGCCGATACACGGCACGGCAACTTCGAAGCCTTGTGGCAGACGCTGGACCGGCACTATTGCTTCTTCGAGGAAAAGAACGAAGCCTACGGACTGGACTGGAACGAAGTACATGCCCGCTACGCGCCGCGCATCTCCGAGAACATGACCAACCGGCAGCTCTTCGAGGTACTGGCCGAGATGACTTACGAACTGCGCGACGGACATGTCAACCTGTATGCTGCCCACGACGTGGCGCGCTACGGCCGCTGGTTCGATGACTATCCGGCCAATTTCTCCGACTCGCTGGAACGGAAATATCTGGGACGCTCCGAGGAATACCGAATAGCCTCGGGACTGAAATACCGCGTCCTGTCCGACAATATCGGCTATATACGCTGCGCCTCGTTTGAAAACACCTTCGGCGACGGCAACTTACAGGAAATGATGGTCAGCCTGGCCCTCTGCGACGGCCTGATCGTTGACGTGCGCGACAACGGCGGCGGCATGCTCACGGCGGCCGAAAAACTGGCCTCGCTCTTCGTGAACGAGACCTGCACGGGCGGGTATATCCGCCACAAGACCGGCCCGGGACATCAGGAGTTCTCCGAGCCCCGCCCCATCCGCATCAGCCCTTTCCAAGGATTGCGCTGGCAAAAGCCCGTGGCGATACTGACCAACCGCCGCACGTACAGCGCGGCCAACAGTTTCGTGATGTACCTGAAAGGGCTGCCCGAGGTGACCGTCGTGGGCGACCGCACCGGCGGCGGCGCCGGCATGCCCTTCTCCTCCGAACTACCCGGCGGATGGGCCGTACGCTTCTCCGCCTGTCCCATGTCCGACCGCACGGACCGTAGCACCGAGACCGGCATAGCCCCCGACGTGAAGACGGACATCACCACAGCAGACTACGCCCGCAGCATCGACACCATCATCGAGACGGCCCGGCAGCTGTTGCGCAACCCCAAGCCCACCGCTCCGCGGTGAGAACGGCCCCTCCTCCCTCCAATTAGGGCCTTTTAACGTAACACGCTATGACAGACGGACTTTTTTCCGTATCTTCGCAGCGATAATACGTTGCAGCTATGACCAATGGACGACTTCTCTGGGTGGACGACGAGATAGAGATGTTGAAAGCCCACATCATCTTTCTGGAGAAAAAAGGCTACGAAGTCACAACCTCCTCCAACGGACCGGACGCGCTGGACCTGTGCCGCTCCAACGACTACGACCTGATTCTGCTCGACGAGAATATGCCCGGACTGAGCGGTCTCGAAACCCTGGCCGGCATCAAGGAGCTGCGCCCCGCCGTGCCCGTTGTCATGGTCACGAAAAACGAGGAAGAGGACATCATGGACCAGGCCATCGGCTCTAAAATAGCCGACTACCTGATAAAACCCGTCAACCCCAACCAGATTCTGCTCACCCTCAAAAAAAACATCCACCAGCGCGAAATCGTCTCCGAAGTGACGCAGACCGGCTACCGGCAGGACTTCGGACGCATCGGGATGCAGATGAGCGAACAGCTGACGGCCGAGGAGTGGACCGAACTATACAAACGCCTCGTCCGCTGGGAGCTGGAACTCTCCGAGACCGACGGTGCCATGAAGGAGATGCTCGACATGCAGAAGGAGGAGGCCAACCGCACTTTCGCCAAGTTCATCCGGAAGAACTACGAGAACTGGATGACCCGCCCCGAAGAGCGGCCGCTCATGAGCCACGACATCTTCCGCCACACCATCTTTCCCCGCCTTGACGAGGGGCGCAAAGTGTTCCTGCTCGTGCTCGACAACCTGCGCTTCGACCAGTGGCGCATGCTGGGAAGCGAGCTGGCCGATGATTTCGACATCGACGAAAGCCTCTACTTCAGCATCCTCCCCACCGCCACACAGTACGCCCGCAACGCCATCTTCGCCGGCCTGTCTCCCTTGCAGATACGACAGATGTACCCGGACCTCTGGGTGGACGAAGAGGAAGACGAAGGCAAAAACCTCAATGAAGAGGCACTGATACGCCGGCAGATGGAACGTTTCCGCCGCAAGGAAGCCTTCAGCTACCACAAACTCAACGACTCCGTAGCCGCCGACCGCCTCCTCTCCAACTTCCCCCAGCTCTCCCAGACACCGCTGAACGTCCTTGTGGTCAACTTCATCGACATCCTCAGCCATGCCCGCACCGAATCGAAGATGGTGCGCGAGCTGGCCGCCAACGAGGCCGCCTACCGCAGCATCACCCTCTCCTGGTTCCGCCACACCCCCGTCAAGGAACTCTTCAAGGCCCTCGCCTCGCTCGACTATGACATCGTCATCACCACCGACCACGGCAGCATTCGCGTAGACACCCCCCTGAAGGTGATGGGCGACCGCAACGTCAACACCAACCTGCGCTACAAGCTGGGCAAGAATCTGGGCTACAACGCCAAAGAAGTCTTCGAGGCGCGCAATCCGCAACGCCTGGGGCTGCCCTCGCCCAACCTCTCCACCGCCTACATCTTCGCCACCGGAAGCAGGTTCTTCGCCTACCCCAACAACTACAACTACTACGTCAACTACTACAAGGATACCTTCCAGCACGGCGGAGTGTCGATGGAGGAAATGATTGTCCCCCTCGTCACCCTGCGCCCCAAGAAACGCTGAGCCGCTGCTCCCTCTCCGCAAACAACAACAATACTACAACAAAAACATACCATCATGAAAAAAAACAATCTGTTCATCCCCCTGATCGCAGCCGCACTGCTCACCACCGGATGCGTAAGCAAAAAACAGTATGCCGAGCTGCAAAGCGACTACGAGACCCTGAAAAACAACCACACCGACCTGCAAAACGACTACCAGAACGCACAGGTGGAGCTGGCCTCCTACCGCACCAAAGGCAGCAGTCTGGAAGAACGCCTGGCCGATGAGAGACGCCGCAACGAAGAGCTGCGCCGCGACTATGCCGAACTCCAGAAATCGCTCGACAAGAGCCTGCGCCAGAGCAATCAGGGCAGCGTGAACATCTCCAAACTCGTCGACGAGATCAACGCCTCCAACCGCTTCATCAAGCAGCTGGTTGAGGCCAAATCCAAGTCCGACTCGCTCAACATGCTGCTCACCAACAAACTCACACGCTCCCTCAGCCGCGAGGAGATGCAGGATGTCGACGTACAGGTGCTCAAAGGCGTAGTCTACATCTCCCTGGCCGACAACATGCTCTACAAGTCCGGCAGCTACGAAATCAACAGCCGTGCCGGAGAGACCCTCTCCAAGATCGCCAAGATCATCAAGGACTACAAGGAATATGACGTGCTGGTGGAAGGAAACACCGACAACGTGCCCATCTCCCGCCCCAACATCCGCAACAACTGGGACCTCTCCGCCCTGCGCGCCTCGTCCGTGGTCCAGGCCCTGCAAAACCAATACGGAGTAGACCCCAAACGCCTCTCGGCTGCCGGACGCGGAGAATACAACCCTGTGGCCAGCAACTCCACCGAAACGGGCAAGCAGCGCAACCGCCGCACACAGATCATCATCACTCCCAAACTCGACCAGTTCATGGATCTTATCGACCAGGCTCCCGAACAATAACCCCCAACCGGCACACCGCCGCCACACACTACACAAAGGAGACACACGGCAGAACGGGACAGACCTTTCCCGTGTGCCTCCTTTTTCTAACACTCCCCCCAAAAAAAAGTCTCCCTACTCAAAGCCAGAGCCGTACATTTTGCCGAGGTGATGCTCGCCACCACACCATACCCTCCTTCGCAATAGCGTAAAGCAGTTCCTTCAGCCTCTCGGGGATGTTCAAATGTGCCCTTCAAGCAGGTTACAGGTATGCCCGAAACACGAAAAAGCCCCCCTCGCCGTTTCACGTTTAGCGGCGATAAGAAAAAAGGGCATTTCGGCCCAAATGTAAACGACGGTTAATTAACATTTGCTTTTCGCCCGCCGAGGCTGTATATTTGCACTACCAAAGCAGAAGAACCCTGAAAAGCCGCCTAACGGGCGGCTTTTTTCGTTGCTTAACGTGAAAAAAACATAGGATCTTGTTGAAAAAAGGTCCTATCTTTTTCAAAAAACATACTATCTTGTAAAAAAAAGGTCCGTTCCTGTTCAATTTCCGCAAAACCTCAAGGTTAAACTTTCGAGAGATACGTTAAATTCCGTGTACACATTTTTTTAAAAAAACTTTTGTACCTGTCGGAATCCATGCGCCCGTCAGCAATTGCAGAATTCGTGCCAGAAAATAAGTTTTTCAACTTAACGGTATTGGAATGGCCATCATAACGTTCGTTGCAGGAACTTTCTCCCTATATCGTCAAACCGGATACCAATTCATAACTGTGGATGCGCTCAACAGTTCCAAAAGCATCAAATTTTATTATACCAACGGATTTTGTCCTCAAACCAACAAGAACATTTGTTCGGAAACACATCGTATGTATCGGATTCTATAAACTAAAAAAACGCGTGGCATCCTTAATTGCATCCCCCAGTTATCCGCAGGAAAGGATACAGTCCGTATGCCGTCATTATGGAGAATATTCTTGAAAGACCTGAAAGAATGCTCCAACCGTTACGAACGGTCAGCCCAGTGCCTTGCCAAATGCTTTACAGAATGAAACAGCTGTGCGGATAGAACTACACCTCACAGGTGCCGGACACACGGAAACAACTGTACGTATATGCTACGCATACACAGGTGTTTCCGAATGTCCGCTGCGTACCGTTATATTTCTAAATGTTAAATATTGTAGAAATCACCCCCCCGGTTTTGCCAAAAAATATAAAAGACTTACTTTTGTCAAGTAATTTATACTGAAAATTCCCCTCCCGGTGTACGAGGACAACTCCCGCCGGAATCTTACCTTACACGAAAAACGCAAACACACTCAATTCAACTATTTAATACAAACCTTATGAAAAAATTTACTTTTTTCCTGTCGCTACTCTGCCTGATCTGCATAGGAGCGACTGCGCAGAGTTTTACTCCGGCGCAAGACAAAGCGTATACGGTAAAAACCGCAGACCGCGGATGGTACACATCCAATGGAACAAATATTGTCGGAACTGATAATGCAGAGGCAGCCAGCCACTTCGCCTTTATCGAATGCTACTCCAAAACTTTTATGTATAGTGTTACCGACAAAAAATTTATCGGTAGAAAAACAGACGACAAAGCATATCTTCTCGACGGAGATCTCTCAAAAGTAGCAGAAATTACGATACACGAAAGCGGCAACGAGGATAATCCTTTTTATCTGACCAATCAGAACAACCTGTACTTCAACATGACAGGCAATAAAAACGTATTGATTGACGGTTGGAGCACTTTGGATGCAGGCAACATGCTGGCCATCGCGGAAGCAGCAGATTTCAGTGCCGAAGATCTTGCCGAAGCCAAGAGTAAATTAAAGTCTTATTTCACGAGTTTGTATGACAATGCACGGAATGAGATACCTGCACTGATCCAGAAAGCACAACTGAGCACCTACTTCACAAAATCCGCTGAAGAAATTCAGAAATTGCAGCAGGCACTGGATGACAACGTCGCCGGCTCTGAAGAAGAACATGGCCAAGCTGCCGTGAACTTAGAAAATGCCATAGACGCTTTCAAGGCCTCTGCAAACATCAACACGGATCTGCCCAATGGAAAATACTTGCTGATAAACGTAGGACGCGGAGACGCTGTTAAAACCCCTCACTACCTCAGCATCAACCTCAACAAAAAGTTGATGAATACGACCTGCACCACCCGTAGTGTATGGAACCTGACTAAGGGTGACAACGGATACACCATTCAGAACGTCTTGACCGGAGATTATATTCAGCAACAGCCCACTACCTCCGCCCAGTTCTCCTTGGGCAGCGATCCTGCCGCCTTTATACTCACGCCCAACAACGGAAACAATTTCGGAGCAGCCATTGGCGGAGAGGACAGATATAGCAAACTTCACGAAGGCACTGGCGGACAGATCGTAGCCTGGGAAACCGCCTCAACTGCTACTTGGTGGTACTTCATCCCCTACACCGAAGACATGGCCGCCAGCTTAGCCGCAGCCGAAACCAATCTGTTCAATCAGGAAAAAGCACCTTACATTACTTCCGTCACCAATCTTCCTGCCATATTCGGCGTTTCCACCGACGAGGCAGTCGCCGCCGCATTGTCCGATCTTGAAAACAGTACACTTCCTACTCTCTTCAACAGCTACAACCAATTCTACTCCGTTTTGGGAACAGCCATCAGCACACACTACTATCGCATCCAGAACGTCAAGAACCAGACTTATTTCAGCCTTCGCGAAGGCAACAACGGTGAAAGTTGGTGCGCTGCCGGAAACTCCTCCGACATCAACCAGATCTGGCAGATCGTCGGCGCAAACGGCGGTTTCAAATTCAAGAATGTCAACACCGGAAAATTCCTCGCAGATATACGAGGCGGCGGTACTACCACAACTCCGCTGGAAGATGCCGGCGCCGTTTATGCCATCAACGACAAAGACGGATCAGTAGAAATCATAACCGGAGGAAAACCCGTTCAATGCGAGCCTACCGGTTACCTCAACTGGTGGAATGAAAGCGGACAAGGCAACGCCAGATGGAACATCACCGAGGCCACCGACATCACCGTTGACATGAACACCGTAAACGGCGAAAGCTGGGCAAGCCTCTATCTGCCTTTCGGCGTACAGCTGGCCGACGGCGTTGAAGCCTACTATACCGCCAACATGGGCATGGATGAAAGCGAAACAAGCTACATTCTTCAGATGGAAAAAACGAACGCCGTTCCCGCCAACACGGGCGTAGTGCTCAAAGGTACGGGCAACAGCTACACGCTGACCATCGACAACGAAGTGGCCGAACTCGAAGGAGAGAATATGCTCACGGGTACGAACGTTGACTACACCTTCACCGACCAGATGGGAATGGACGGCAACTGGGGCTCGCTGGGTTACATGGTATGGACCCTCGGTTGCCTCAACGACCAGGTGGGCTTCTACTATCCCAAATTCACCGAAGGTACCCAAGAGGTTGATGGAACAATTTTCGAAACAAGAACCGTCACTCTGAAAGCCAACAAGGCATACTTCCTGACGGACAATTCGGCTGGCGGAATGAACACGGCCAAGTATTTCACCCTCAGCTTCGGCAAGGGCGAGAACACGGGCATCCAGAACACCGTAGCAGGCCAGGACGAGAAAGACAACATCTTCTTCGATCTGAGCGGCCGCCGCGTACAGGCTCCCGCCAAAGGCATCTACGTAACCGGCAACGGCAAGAAGATCTATGTGAAATAACACGGAAAACCACTCATAAAAAATAGAAAACAGAAAAATGAAAAAAGCATATTCGGCACCCCAGACGGTGCAAATCAACATCGCGACCGAGAACATGCTGGCCCTGAGCATGGGCATAGACTACAAGGATCCTACAGAAACGGGAAATGACGACCGTGTAGACCAGTGGTCTCAGAAGAAAGGCTGGAGCAGCGATAACTGGTCTGGCAGCGGAGAGGAGTAAACCTCAGCAAACATACACCTACAGAAAGAGAGTGGAAGCCCTGAACGGCTTCCACTCTCTTTCTGTAGGTTCCGTAACGGAGGGAAGGAACCTATTCCTCCACCGCCTCGAACATGTCCTTGCTCACTCCGCAGACGGGGCAGACCCAGTCATCGGGTATATCCTCGAAAGCGGTTCCGGGCACGATTCCGCTTTCGGGATCGCCTGCCTCAGGGTTGTAAATCCATTCACATACGGTGCATCTGTACTTTTTCATAACTTCTGTGTTTTTTTTGATTGTTATTGTTGAATAAAAACAGGGGGGGACATCTCTATACATACACGTTACACTCGGTGCCTTCGAGTCGCCGGGCCACCTTTTGCCAGTCTGTCAGTTCCCAGAGGGCTTCCAGATAGTCGGGACGGCGGTTGCGATAGTCAATATAATAGGCATGCTCCCATACGTCCACCGCCAACAAGGGGCAGAAACCTTCACGCAGGGGATTGTAGGCATTGCTTCCGGCCTTGACGGAAAGGCGTCCATCCTTGTCGGCCACGAGCCAAGCCCAACCGGAGCCGAAAAGCGTTGCGGCCGTGCCGAGCAGTTTCTCCTTAAAAGCGTTGACGGAACCGAAATGCTTCACCAGTTCGCGCTCCAGCTCCCCGGGCATCGCCACAGGCGCAGGAGAGAGGCTGTCGAAGAAAAAAGTATGGTTCCACGTTTGCGCGGCGTTGTTGAAAACAGGGCCTTCGGCCTTGCGCACGATGTCGCCGAGTGGCATGTCCTCGTAAGGCGTACCGACAACCAGCTTGTTCAGGTTGTCCACGTATGTCTGCAAATGCTTTCCGTAATGGTAGGACAGGGTCTCGGCGCTCATGCGGGGAGCGAGTTCATTCTGCGCGTAAGGCAGCTGGGGCATGTTGTGTTTCATAAGGCAATCAGTTTTGTTTTGATGAGTACTAAAATCAAGCCAAAAGTACGCAGTTCCGATGGAACGGGAAGAACTTTAATTCTGAAAAAATCCTTATTTTGAGATCTTTTCAGAGAGACGGACCGAAGTCTTTCGAAGCCTTAAAATCCGTGGCGGTATCAGGAAACCCAAAAGTTATTTTGTATGTTCGATAAAAACTCGTACCTTTGCGCATATTTTATTAATTGACTCCACCCTGCTAAACCCAGTCCGGAAGAATGGCAAAAAGACGAAAGTTAAGAAAAATCAGATTACACCGAGAAGGCACCAATACACTCATCGCGGGATTTGCCGCCCTGGCTGCGGCCAATATACTCCTGTTCTTTCTGTTGCGGGACATCAGCCTGATACCTTTCTATGCCTTCCTGACCGGCACGTCGCTGCTCTACGCCATTGCGGTAAACTTCTTCCGCTGCCCCATCCGCCTGTTCGAGGGCGAGACGGAAAACGTGGTAGTAGCCGCCGCCGACGGTAAGGTGGTGGTGATAGAGGAAGTGGAGGAAAACGAATACTTTCACGACCGTCGGCTGATGGTCTCCATCTTCATGTCGGTGACGAACGTCCACGCCAACTGGTTCCCCGTGGAGGGAACCGTCACAAAGGTGGAACACCACAACGGCAACTTCCACAAAGCATGGCTCCCAAAAGCCAGCACCGAGAACGAACGCTCCACGGTGGTGATCCGCACCCCGGCGGGACAGGAGGTACTGGTGCGCCAGGTGGCGGGAGCCGTGGCGCGCCGCATCGTGACCTACGCCCGCCACAACGAAGAATGCTACATTGACGAGCACATGGGTTTCATCAAGTTCGGCTCGCGCGTGGATGTGTATCTGCCCCTCGACACCGAAATTCTTGTCAGGATGGGACAGACCACCGTGGGCAACCATACCGTCATAGGCCGCCTGAAGCCCTGATTTTCTCCTTTCCCGATGAAACACCTCCCCAACGCCATTACCTGCTGCAACCTGATTTGCGGCTGCATTGCCACCGGCTTCGCCCTGCAACCGGACTACGGAACCGCACTGGCCTTTATCATAGCCGGAGCCGTATTCGACTTTTTCGACGGCTTCACGGCACGTCTGCTAAAAGTTTCCTCTCCCGTAGGGAAGGAGCTGGACTCGCTGGCGGACGACATCACCTTCGGCTTTGCCCCCGCCGCCGTGGTGTTCTCGCTGCTTGGCGAGACAACGGCCGGAGCCTTCGGCCCTTATCTCGCATACGCGGCATTCCTGATAGCGGCCTTCTCGGCCCTGCGGCTGGCCAAATTCAATCTGGACCCCCGACAGTCCACCACCTTCATAGGCCTGCCCACCCCCGCAAACGCCCTGTTCTGGGCCGCACTGGCCACAGGAATGCACGACCGGATGACGCAGCTGCCCTACGCCCCGGCACTTTTGCTGGCAGGCATTGCGCTGTCGTGCTGGCTGCTGGTGTGTGAGATTCCGATGTTCGCCCTAAAATTCAAGAACTACGGATGGCGGGGAAACGAAATCCGCTACGGCTTTATTCTTGTCAGCGGCGCGCTGCTCGGCCTATTAGGCTGGACGGGTTTCTCGCTCATCATTGTCCTGTATGTCATAGTTTCCGTTTTTACGAATAAATGTAAAAGCTAAAGGATTGGCACGTTTTTTGTATTTTACCCGGTATTGAACCATTAAACCATTACCCGATGAAATCTGCATTAGGCTGCCTTTTCATACTCCTCTTTTCCATCTTCGCCCTCATCGCCGTGGCTGCGGCAAGGATTGTGCGCGTGCTCCTCAACTTCGGAAAGCCCGCTACCGGTCCCTCCGCCCGCCGGCCCGCCTCAAATACGCGCCGCCCCGCCGACGACACCTCCGCCACCCCGAAAAAACGCCGCCCGGGCAAAATCTTCGGGAAGAACGAAGGCCGCTACGTAGACTTTGAGGAAGTCTGAGGCAACTTAAATTAGCAATTATAAATTAGGAATTGGTAATTGGGAATCATAGTTCATGACATCGTTGACACTTTCATTCCTAATTACTAATTCCTAATTTCTACTTTCTAATAAAAAATAGCTATTTTTGCAGGTATATGAAATACTCTTTCGTCATTCCCGTATACAACCGTCCGGACGAAGTGGACGAATTGCTCGACAGCCTGTGCCGCCAGCGGCTCACCGATTTCGAGGTGGTGGTGGTGGAAGACGGATCGGCCGTTCCCTGCCGCTCGGTGACGGAGAAATATGCCGACCGCCTGCAAGTGCGCTACTACGAGAAACCGAACTCGGGCCCCGGCCCCACACGCAACTACGGCGTGGAGAAGGCCACGGGAGAATACGTACTGATTCTCGATTCGGACGTAGTGCTGCCGCCCGGCTATTTAGAGGCCGTGGACAAGGAACTCGCGGCCACCCCTTGCGATGCCTTCGGCGGACCTGACAGGGCGCACGCCTCATTCACACCGATGCAGAAGGCCATCAACTATGCCATGACTTCCTTCTTCACGACCGGCGGCATACGGGGAGGCAAGAAAAAGATGGACCGCTTCTATCCGCGCTCATTCAACATGGGCGTGCGCACCGCCGTCTACCGCGCGCTGGGAGGATTCAGCGAGATGCGCTTCGGCGAGGACATCGACTTCTCCACCCGCATCTTCAAGCAAGGCTATTCATGCCGTCTGTTTCCCGAAGCATGGGTGTGGCACAAGCGACGCACCGACCTGCGGAAGTTCTTCCGGCAGGTACACAACTCTGGCATCGCCCGCATCAACCTGACCAAACGCCATCCCGGCACTCTCAAAGCCGTTCACCTGCTGCCGGCCCTCTTTACCGCCGGCTGCGCGCTGCTGATAGCCGGCAGCCTGTTCTGCCCGTGGTGCCTGCTCCCTCTCGCGGCCTTCGCGCTCCTTATCCTGGCCGATGCCACCCGCTCCGAACGCAGCATGGGAACCGGTCTGCGCGCCGTGGCCGCCGCCTTCGTGCAGCTGACAGGCTACGGGTCGGGCTTTATCCGAGCCTGGTGGCAGCGCTGCGTGCGGGGACGGGGAGAGTTTGACGCCTTCCGGAAGAACTTTTACAAATAGGTCATGAACAACGGAAAGGCGAAGAAACCGAGCATTGCACAATGGGACGAGGCTGACCGCCCCAGAGAGAAACTGGCAGACCTGGGACCCGCGGCGCTCTCGAACGCCGAACTACTGGCCATCCTGATAGGCTCGGGCTCCGTACACGAAAGCGCGGTGGACCTGACGCGCCGGCTGCTGGCCGACTGCGCGGGAAGCCTGAACACACTGGGCAAGAAAAGCATCGGGGAACTCTGCACCTACAACGGCATAGGGCCGGCCAAGGCCGTCACCATCATGGCGGCCTGCGAGTTCGGCAAACGGAGGGCGGCAGAACCTGTGGAGGAAAGACCGCAGATGACAGACTCGGAAAAAATATACCGCTACTTCCTGCCGCGGATGCAGGACCTGGCCACGGAGGAATGCCACGTGCTGCTGCTCAACCAGTCCCTGCGGATACTCGGGACACGCTGCGTGAGCCGCGGCGGCATCAGCGAAACGGCGGTGGACGTGCGCATCGTGCTGCGCGAGGCACTGCTGCTGCGGGCCACAAACATCGCCCTCTGCCACAACCACCCCTCGGGCAACATCCGCCCCAGCCGCGCCGACGACCAGCTGACGCAACGCATGAAGACGGCGGCCGAGGCCGTGCAGATACGTCTGACGGACCATATCATACTGACAGACGGCAACTATTACAGCTACTGCGACGAGGGAAGGCTCTGATCCCCGCCGACAGAAAAAGATTTACACCACACACCTTATTTATATTCATATATAACAGCCAATGACTCCCGAAAAGAAACTGCAAATAGAAGAACGCATCGTCGAGGTGCTGAAAACGGTCTACGATCCCGAAATTCCCGTAGACATCTACAACCTGGGACTGATCTACCGTATCGACCTGCACGACGACGGCACGCTGGATCTCGACATGACCCTCACGGCCCCCAACTGTCCGGCGGCAGACTTCATCATGGAAGACGTCCGCCTGAAACTTGCCGGCACGGAGGGAGTGACGGACGTGAAAGTGAACCTCGTCTTCGAACCTGAATGGGAAAAGGACATGATGAGCGAGGAAGCGAAACTGGAATTAGGATTCATGTAGCATGAAAAACGTATATTTTCTCTCCGACGCCCACCTGGGCAGCCTGGCCATCCCACACCGCCGGATGCAGGAGCGCCGACTGGTGAACTTTCTGGACAGCATCAAGCACAAAGCCGCCGCCGTCTATCTTTTGGGCGACATGTTCGACTTCTGGCACGAATACAAAACCGTCGTGCCGAAGGGTTATACCCGCTTCTTAGGAAAAATCAGCGAACTGACGGACCTGGGCGTCGAGGTACACTATTTCACGGGAAACCACGATCTGTGGATGAAAGGCTACCTGACGGAAGAATGTGGTGTGGTGCTGCACCCGCGCAATTCCGTTGTGGAGATCTACGGCAAAGTGTTCTATCTGGCCCACGGCGACGGACTCGGATCGACCGACCGGACGTTCCGCCTGCTGCGCGCCGTCTTCCACAACCGCATGTGCCAGCGGCTCTTCGCTTCCATACACCCGCGCTGGGGCATGTCCTTCGGACTGGAATGGGCCCGCCGCAGCCGGCTGAAACGCGAAGACGGGAAAGAGCCGGATTATATGGGCGAGGACAAGGAGGAACTGGTGCTGTACACCAAAGAATACATGAAGACCCATCCGGACGTGAACTTTTTCCTCTTCGGACACCGCCATATCGAACTGGACCTGATGCTCTCGCGGGAGACGCGGATGCTCATTCTGGGCGACTGGATCCGGCAATTCACATACGCCGTATACGACGGCGAGCACCTGCTGCTGGAGGAGTTCATCGAAGGGGAGAGCCAGCCGTAAATTCTTTGCGGCAAGACACACGCGCACAGACACTTGCCGTCTCAGAGAAAAACTTTTTCGAAAATATTTTTCATAAAATTTCACCCCCCCGATTTATTTTTAACTTTGCACAACATTCCAACAAAAAAAATGATAATCTCATGAAGAAATTACTCTCCGCCCTCTTGTTGCTTTTCGCCATCACAGGCGCACAGGCCCAGTTACTCTGGAAAATCAGCGGCAAGGGACTGGCCAAGCCCTCCTACGTGGTAGGCACCTATCATCTGGCCCCCGTCTCCTTTGCCGACAGCATTCCGGGTCTGGAAGCCGCACTGGACAATGCGGAACAGGTGTACGGCGAACTGGACATGCGGCAGCTCAGCGATGCCGCGCAGCTCACCAAGCTGCAAACGGCCATGATGCTGCCCGAAGGAAAGACCCTCAGCTCGCTGCTGACAAAAGAACAGAAGGAGCGCCTCAACGCCGCCATGCTGGAACTGCTGGGTGCAAACATGAGCAACCCCATGCTGGCACAGCAAATGGAAAAGGTGTCGCCCGCCGCCCTGATGCAACAGCTCGTCCTGGTCATGTACATGAAGAAACACCCCGGCTTTGATCCCCGCAAACTCTTTGACGGATATTTCCAAAGCGTGGCGGCGGAAAAAGGCAAGCCCATAGGCGGTCTCGAAACAGTGGACTTCCAGGTGGAAGTACTCTTTGGCGGGACCACACTCGAAAGACAAGTGGAACAGCTCATGTGCTTCATTGACGACAAGGAATACAACGAACGGAACATGAACCTCATTCTGGAAGGATTTTTCGGGCAGGACCTTCAGAAAATAGAGAAAGCCCTGAACGAGAAAAGGAACAACTCCTGCGACTTGACACCGGAGGAATACGACCGCCTCATCTACGCACGCAACGCCGACTGGGCGAAGCGGCTGCCGGACATCATACAGGAAAAACCTACTTTCCTGGCGGTAGGCGTAGGCCATCTGCCCGGCGAGCGGGGACTGCTGGAACTCCTGCGCAAGGCAGGTTTTGACGTCACTCCCGTAAAATGATTCACCACTCCTTGTCCTTGTAACTACACCAACCACACGATATGAACGATATATTCCTCCGTGCCGAGCACGTTGTAAAACGCTATGCCGAGCACACGGCTTTAGACGATGTGAGCATCAGCGTTTCCCGCGGAAAGATATTCGGCCTGCTCGGCCCCAACGGCGCGGGCAAGACCACACTGATCCGTATTCTCAACCGCATCACCGCCCCGGACAGCGGCAACATCCTCTTCGACGGAAAGCCCTTCGAGGCCACCGATGTGGCCCGCATAGGCTACCTGCCGGAAGAACGCGGCCTGTACAAGAAAATGGAAGTGGGCGACCAGGCCATCTATCTGGCCCGCCTGAAGGGCCTCTCGCGCGACGAGGCGAAGAAACGCCTGCGGCAGTGGTTCGAAAAATTCGACATCATGCCCTGGTGGGGCAAGAAACTGGAAGAGCTGTCCAAAGGCATGCAGCAGAAAGTACAGTTCATCATCACCGTGCTGCACGAGCCTCCCCTGCTCATATTTGACGAACCTTTCAGCGGCTTCGACCCTGTCAATGCCGAAATACTGAAGAAAGAGATTCTGGCACTGCGCGACAAAGGGCACACCGTCATCTTCTCCACCCACAACATGTCTTCCGTCGAAGAAATCTGTGACGACATTGCCCTGATCAACAACTCACACGTAGTACTCGACGGCAATGTGGCCGACATCAAGAACCGCTTCCGCAGCGGCATATACGAAGTGACCGGCACGGGAGCACCTCTCGACGAGGACCCGGCAACCTACACCATCCTGTCCCGCACCGAGACGGAAGCCCAGAACTGCTACCTGCTGCACAAGAACGAGGCCATCACCAACTCCGCCCTGGCCCGCAGCCTCGCCGAACGGCTGGAGCTACGCTCGTTCTGCGAACAGATGCCCTCGATGCACGATATTTTCATCCAAACCGTAGAGAATAAGGAATCATGAACAAGACCCTCATCATCATACAGCGCGAGTTTGTCAACCGCGTGAGCAAGAAGTCCTTCATCCTGCTCACCGTGCTGACCCCCTTCATCTTCGCCGCGCTCATCTTTGTTCCCATCTGGCTCGCCTCCATCAAGGACGACGGCCAGAAAACCGTCATAGTGGTAGACAAGACCAACCGTTACGTATCCCACTTCAAGGACGCTCCGGGCTACCGTTTCGTGGCCGACACGGAAATCCGGCCCGGGTTCCGCAGTGACACCACAGACATCGAGGCCGTCATCTCCATCACTCACGATCTGCGCACCCACCCCAAAGCCGTCAGCATATACTCCCGCAAGGAGATTCCCGCCGATCTGCTCAGCTACGCCGAGAACGTCATCAACGAACAGGTGCGTCGCGACAAGCTGTCGGCCTACAACATTTCCGGACTGGACCAGATCATCGACGACGTGCAGGAAGAATCCAGCATCTCCACCGTGAAATGGTCTGACAAGGGAGACGAGACCGCCTCAAACACCCACATCGCCATCGCCGCCGGCTTCCTCTTCACCTTTCTCATCTACATGTTCGTCATGAGCTACGGCAGCATGGTCATGCAGAGCGTCATGGAAGAAAAGACCAACCGCATCATCGAACTGATAGTCTCGTCCGTCAAGCCCTTCCAGCTCATGATGGGCAAGATCGTGGGCGTGGCGCTCACCGGCTTCGTACAGCTCATCATCTGGGGAGTGATGCTGGCCGTCATCATCAGCGTCTGCGCCTCCGTCTTCGGTGTCACTCCCGAAGCCGCCCCCGAGACAGCCGTGATGGCGGGAACAGCCCCCGCAATACCTGAGGTGAAAGGCGAAAGCAACGAGATACTGGCCGCCCTGCTCAATCTTCCGTTTGCCGAGATGGGAATCCTCTTCGTGCTCTATTTTATAGGCGGCTATCTGCTTTACGCCAGCTTTTTCGCCGCCGTAGGTGCCAGCGTCAACGCCCAGGAAGACAGTTCGCAGTTCATCATGCCCGTAGTGCTCATCCTCATCTTCGGCCTCTACGCCGCCATGTACAGCGTGGAAAACACCAACGGACCGCTCGCATTCTGGGCTTCGATGTTCCCGCTCACCTCCCCCATCGTGATGATGGTGCGCATCCCCTTCGGAGTGCCCTTGTGGGAAGAACTGCTGTCGCTCGCCATCCTTTACGGCACCTCCCTGTTCTTCGTCTGGTTCAGCGGAAAAATCTATCGGGTGGGCATCCTGATGTACGGCAAGAAACCCACCGTGAAGGAAATGATCAAATGGGTCCGCTATAAATAAGAATCCGGGCCTTCCTCCTCAGACAGCTCCCGCCTTCCGTCCAACAAGCCGGAAGGCGGGATTTTTTTCATACAGTCCGCAGACGGAAAACGCTCTTTTGCCGGTTCACGTTCAGCGTTGATAAGCAAAACGGGCGTTTCAGACCGAATGTAAACGGAAGTTAAATGGCATTTGCATTTCGCCCGCCGATGCAGTATATTTGCATCAGCAAAGTAGAAGAACCCTGAAAAGCCGCCTATCGGGCGGCTTTTTTCGTTGCTTAACGTAAAAAAAACATACTATCTTTTTTAAAAAAGGTCCTATCTTGTTCAAAAAAGATACTATGTTGTGAAAAAAAGGTCCGTTTCCAGAGTTTTTCCGATAAACCGCCATGTTAAACTATGGAGGGATACGTTAAATTCCACGTGCAAAATTTAACACTAAAAAAAATCAGCCCACGGCTCAACCGGCCATCATCAGACAAGAATCGGGAAACACCATCATGAAAAGATGAAATTCCTGGAAAAACGGCATATTTTCCGCTAAAATTCCTGGAAAAACGGCAAAATCAAGTCAAAATCACTTGGAAAAACGGCAAAATGCCCCTATTTTTGCAATGAATAAGCGGCATAAAGGGTTCTGCCACTTCATCCAACGAAATAAACGACAGACGATTATGCTAAAGAGAAAGTATGCCGAGGGAATACAGATGCGGATTATCAAAGGAGACAGTAACATCAACTTCGGTTCTGTCTACGAGAACGCCGTAGCACAGGAACTGACGGCACACGGCATCTCTCCCTACTACTACAATAAGAAACGGGGCGAACTGGACTTCGTGATAGAACTGGACGGCAAGGTACTGCCCATCGAAGTGAAGTCCGGCAAAGACTACGAAACGCACCGCGCCCTGTCCAACATCATGAATTGTACCGACTACGACCTGCCGGAGGCCATGGTGTTCTGCAATGACAATCTGCGGGTAGGCGGTAAAATCGTCTACGCCCCGGTCTATATGGCAATGTTCCTCCAAAAATACAATACGGCTCCCACCTACTACAAGATTGACCTGACAGGGCTGTAATGCTGCATAGACCACCGGATTTCACCGCCCGACAGACAAAAGTACGGAATAAAAAAAGCCGAATTTCTCCACACTCTTGTAAAAAGATTGCTACCTTTGCCCCTCACACATATTCCAATTCAGAAAAAACAGAAAGCCGTATGAGAACATTCCTCCACGTCGCCGACATCGGTCCGCTCGGACAAGCTCTCGAAGAAGCCGCCGAGATCAAACACGAACGCTACAGATACGAACAGCTGGGCCGGCACAAGACCGTCCTTCTCATTTTCTTCAACAACAGCCTCCGCACCCGCCTGAGCACCCAGAAAGCCGCCCGCAACCTGGGCCTTGACGTCATCGTGCTCGATGTGAACCAGGGAGCCTGGAAGCTGGAGACCGAACGCGGTGTGGTCATGGACGGCGACAAAAGCGAGCATCTGCTTGAAGCCATCCCCGTCATGGCCTCCTTCTGCGACCTCATCGGCGTGCGCACCTTTGCCGGACTTACCGACCGCGAGGCCGACTACGCTGAAAACGTCCTCAGCCAGTTCGTCCGATACTCCGGCCGCCCCGTCTTCTCGATGGAGAGCGCCACAGCCCATCCCCTACAGGCATTTGCCGACCTCATCACCATCAACGAATACAAGGAGAAGGCCCGTCCCAAAGTGGTGCTCACATGGGCACCCCACCCACGGGCACTGCCGCAGGCCGTTCCCAACAGCTTTGCCCAGTGGATGCAGGCCGCCGACGTGGACTTCGTCATCACCCATCCCGAGGGCTATGAACTGGCCCCCCTTTTCGCCGGAAACGCCCGCGTGGAATATGACCAGATGAAGGCGCTCGAAGGCGCAGACTTCGTCTACGCGAAAAACTGGAGCTGCCCCGGCGTGACCCGCCCCGCCGACTACGGAAAGATTCTGTGCAACGACCGCAGTTGGACCATCGACTCCGCCCACATGGCCGTCACCGCCGATGCCCACTTCATGCACTGCCTGCCCGTGCGCCGCAACATGATCGTCACGGATGATGTTATCGAGTCGCCGCGCTCGCTCGTCATCCCCGAGGCAGCCAACCGCGAGATCTCCGCCACCGTCGTGCTGAAACGAATGCTGGAAAACCTGTAAGAAAAGGACCTTGGCGGAGAGAGGCTCTCCCCCCCAAGACAACCCGGCAGAATTGCAACCGGTCCGGATTTCCACCGGTTGCAATTCTGCTTTTTTTGTCAGATCCACACAGTCGGATTTTCTCCCGGAAGGAACCGTTTCAGAACCGCTTTATCTGTTAACACGCCAACTTGCCTCCCGAAAAGTTTGTTCGTTTGCAAACCAGATATTAACTTTGCAGTCGGCGGTCCTTGTGCCTCCCCAACGTTCCGGAGGAAAAATTCTTCCGTCCGGTGCGGAAAAAATCCCTGCGGGGACAGTTCTTTAATATAAATATGAGAAAAAAAATAGTCATCACGATATGGACCCTCTTTGCCACAACCGTACTGCTGACGGCACTGGGCATCATGGGCATCAAATGGGGATGGATAGGCTACATGCCTCCCATTGACGAGCTGCAAAACCCCATCAACCGTTTTGCCTCGCAAATCATCACTTCGGACGGCAAGGTGCTGGGAACCTGGTCGCGCAGCGAGAACCGCGTGTTCGTTCCCTACGACAGCATATCTCCTGCCGTATTCGAGGCGCTCGTGGCCACCGAGGACATCCGCTTCCACGACCACTCGGGCATTGACGCCCGGGCCGTAGGACGCGCCATCGTGAAACGCGGCATTCTGGGCCACCGCGAAGCCGGCGGCGGAAGCACCATCACACAACAGCTGGCCAAGCAGCTTTACTCTTCGGCCGCCGAGAGCACAATGGAACGCCTTTTCCAGAAACCCATAGAATGGGTCATTGCCGTAGAGCTGGAACGGGCCTATACCAAAGAGGAGATCCTGACGCTCTACCTCAACTATTTCGACTTTCTGCACAACGCCGTAGGCATCAAAACGGCCGCCAACGTGTACTTCGGCAAACAGCCGGACGCCCTGAGCGTCACCGAAGCGGCCATGCTGGTGGGCATGTGCAAGAACCCCTCCTACTTCAATCCCGTGCGCGAGCCCGAACGGTGCCGCGAGCGGCGCAACGTGGTGCTCGCACAAATGACGAAGGCCGGCTATATAGACGAGACGGCCCGCGACAGCCTGAGCGAAAAGCCTTTAGGACTGAACTTTCACCGTATAGACCACAAGGAAGGCAGCGCCACCTATCTGCGCGAATACCTGCGCCGCATCCTCATGGCCGACAAACCGGACCGCAGCAACTACCGTGAATGGCAGGCACAGCAATACTACGAGGACTCGCTGGCCTGGGAGCAGGATCCGCTCTACGGGTGGTGCAAGAAGAACGTCAAGAAAGACGGCACCAACTATGACATCTATACCGACGGCCTGAAAATACATACCACGATAGACTCCCGCATGCAACGCTATGCCGAAGAGGCCGTACGCGGCCACGTGGGCCTGTATCTGCAACCGCTCTTCGAGAGCGAAAAGCGCGGCTCGGCCGTCTTCCCCTACTCGGGCGCCCTGTCGCGCAAACAGGTGCGGGAACTGCTGGAACGCTCGATGCGGCAAAGCGACCGCTACCGCATGATGAAACAGGGCGGCGCCTCGGAAGAGGAAATCAAGGAGGCTTTCCAGACCAAAACACCGATGACCGTGTTCACCTATCACGGAGAGGTGGATACCGTGATGACCCCGATGGACTCCATCCGCTACTACAAGTCCTTCCTGCGCGCCGGCTTCGTCTCGCTCGACCCCGCCAGCGGATATGTGAAGGCCTACGTGGGCGGCCTCAACTATGCCCACTTCCAGTATGACATGGCCATGGTGGGCCGGCGGCAGATCGGTTCGACCATGAAGCCCTACGTCTACGCGCTGGCTATGGAAGACGGCTATACGCCGGAGGATGTCATCACCAACCTGCAACGCACCTACGGAAACTGGACCCCGCGCAACGGCAGCCGCGCCCGCTACGGACAGCCCGTCACCCTGAAATGGGGTCTCAGCCAGTCGAACAACTGGATCACGGCCGAACTGATGCACCAGATATCGCCCGACGGCCGCCGCCTCGAAAAACTGCTGCGGCAGTTCGGCATGGCCACCCGCGACATCTATCCCTCCATCGTACTCTGTCTGGGACCGTGCGAGATCTCGGTGGGAGAGATGGCCAGCGGCTACACCGCCTTCGTCAACCGCGGCATACGCTGCGCTCCCATCCTCGTGACCAGCATCGAAGACAACCAGGGAAACATCGTGGCTGAGTTCCAGCCGCGCATGAACGAGGTGATCAGCGAACGCAGCTCCTACGCCATGCTGGACATGCTCCGCGCTGTCATCGATCACGGCACGGGCGGGCGCATCCGCTACAAATACGGCATCAAGGGACCTGTGGCCGGAAAGACGGGAACCACCAACCGCAACTCGGACGGATGGTTCGTGGGATGCGTGCCGCGTCTGGTAAGCGCCTGCTGGGTGGGCGGCGAGGAACGCGACATCCACTTCAGCACCACAGCCCGCGGACAGGGCGCCTCGACGGCACTGCCTATCTGGGCTTATTACATGAAGAAGGTGTACCGCGACAAATCGCTGGGATATGACCCCGCAGAGGATTTCTCCATTCCCAAAGACACCACCCGCCTGCCACGCCCCGAAGAGGATCTGCCCGAAGAGGATCCCGCGGCAGCACCCGCCGAACGACAAACTGAGAACGAAAACGTGGACGCCCTGTTCGACTGAGAAAGAAGAAACGTCCCCCTACGGAACACAAAAAGAATACCGACACCATGAAAATATTAGCCATCATACCGGCCCGCTACGCCTCGACGCGTTTTCCCGCCAAGCCTTTGGCACTGCTGAACGGACGTCCCATCATACGCTGCGTCTACGAACGGGTGGCGGAGGTCTTTCCCGATGTCTGCGTGGCCACCGACGACGAGCGCATCAGCAACTGTGTGACCGGATTCGGCGGCAAGGCTGTCATGACCTCTACGGAACACCGTAGCGGAACGGACCGCTGCTTCGAGGCTCTGCAAAAATACGGCGGAGACTTCGACATCGTGGTCAACGTTCAGGGTGACGAGCCGTTCATCGACGCCTCCCAGCTGCGCACCGTGGCAGCCTGCTTCGACGATCCGGACACGGAAATCGCCACACTCGTCAAACCGTTCCCGCCCGAGGCCGGAGTGGAGGCACTGCAAAATCCCAACTCTCCGAAAGTGGTCACGGACGAACGGGGATACGCCCTCTATTTCAGCCGCTCCGTCATCCCTTATCTGCGCGGCATCCCACAGGAGCAATGGCTGTCGGCCCACACCTTCTACAAGCACATCGGCCTGTATGCCTACCGCACCGACATTCTGGCCCGCATCACCCGTATGCCGCAAAGTACGCTCGAAAAAGCCGAATCGCTCGAACAGCTGAGGTGGTTGCAGGCCGGCCTGAAAATCAAAGTGGGCCTGACAGACATCGAGACCATCGGCATCGACACCCCCGAGGACCTGCAACGCGCCGAGGCTTTCCTGACACGGGAATAAAAGAGCTCAGCAGCCTTTCTTCCTCCCCTTCCCTTTTTCTTCACCCTGAAACACACCAACCTACACAATGCGCAACTCATTCCTGACACTCATCCTGCTCCTTCTGGCCCTATTCTCCGTACAAGCCCAGAAAATACAAGTAGGCTCCTACACATTCAAAGACGGTTCGGCCGTATATACCGGTGATCTTCTGAACGGAAAGCCACACGGAAAAGGACGCACCATCTTCAAAAACGGCGACAACTATGAGGGAGAATATGTGAAGGGGAAACGCCACGGCTACGGGACCTACACCTCAGCCAACGGCGAACGCTACGAAGGCCAGTGGTTTCAGGACCAGCAACACGGCCGCGGCACCAAATACTCACTGAACAACAACCGCTATGAGGGCCTCTGGTTCCGCGACAAAAAGGAAGGTGCCGGCACCATGTACTACTACAACGGCGACGTATATAAAGGAAACTGGAAAGACGACAAGCGAAACGGCAACGGCACATACACCTACAAGAGCGGAGCCTTCTACAAAGGGCAGTGGGTGGACGACAAGAAACACGGTAAGGGCTACTTCGACTGGAAAGACGGTTCGAAGTATGAGGGAGACTGGGGCAACAACCTGCGCAACGGCATCGGAACGTTCTTCTACTCGGACGGAGACTACTACACCGGTGGATGGAAAGACGACATTCAGGACGGGAAGGGCATCTACAAGTCGAGAAACGGCGATGTCTATGAAGGACAATTCGTACAGGGGGAACGGACAGGCGAAGGCGTCATCACATTCGCCAACGGCGACAAATATACAGGCCATTTCCTGAACGGAGAACAAAGCGGACAGGGAACCTTCACGTGGAAAGGCACGGCCACCTATACCGGTGCCTGGAAGAACAACCAACGCAACGGGCAGGGCACCTACAAATGGAAAAACGGCGACTCGTACACCGGAGGGTGGAAAAACAACGAAATGGACGGCGAAGGAGTGTGGAAGAAAGCCAACGGAGAGAAATTCAAAGGCTTCTTCAAAGCAGGCAAGAAGCACGGAAAAGCCGTAGAGATCAGAGCCGACGGAACCCGCTTTGACGGGCACTACAAGAACGGAGAGAAGGACGGAAACTTCACCGAATATGACCGCAACGGAAACGTGACCCGCAAAGGGACCTACGTCAACGGCCGCCTGAAAAAATAACCGTGCACACAGAAAAAGAAAGCACCCCTTAAATCATACGAAGCATGAAAAGCCCGAAAAAAACGGCGACGCACAGTCCGAAACTCAAGATCGTAAAGAACGACCCGTGGCTACAACCTTTCAACGGAGCCATACAGGGCCGGCACGATCATGTTCTCAACAAGCTGAACGAACTTACCGGCGGCAGGAAGTCATTGTCCGACTTTGCCGACGGACATCTTTATTTCGGCCTTCACCGCACCGCCCGCCAATGGGTGTTCCGCGAATGGGCCCCCAATGCCACAGCCATCTATCTGATAGGAGACTTCAACAACTGGAAGGAAGACGAGAGTTTCCGGCTGAAACCCGTGGGCGAATCCGGAAACTGGGAAATAAAACTCCCGCGCAAGGCCTTGAAACATCTTGACCTCTACAAAATGAAAGTATACTGGGACGGCGGCTGCGGCGAACGCATCCCGGCATGGTGCCGGCGCGTAGTGCAGGACGAGCACACCAAAATATTCAGCGCGCAGGTATGGGATCCGGCCGAACCTTACGTGTTCAGGAAAAAGAACTTCCGCCCGCAGCGGAACCCGCTCCTCATCTACGAATGCCACATAGGCATGTCGCAGGATGCCGAGAAAGTGGGCACCTACAATGAGTTCCGAGAAAACGTGCTCCCCCGCATCATCCGCGAAGGCTATAACTGCATCCAGATCATGGCCATCCAGGAACATCCCTACTACGGGAGTTTCGGCTACCACGTGAGCAGTTTCTTCTCGGCCTCCAGCCGTTTCGGCACCCCGGAGGAACTGAAACAGCTCATAGACGAAGCCCACTCACACGGCATCGCCGTCATCATGGACCTTGTACAAAGCCACGCCGTAAAGAACGAAGTGGAGGGACTGGGCAACCTTGCGGGCGATCCCTGCCAGTTCTTTTATCACGGCGACCGCCGCGAACATCCGGCTTGGGACAGCCTTTGCTTCGACTACGGAAAAAACGAGGTGATCCACTTCCTCCTGTCCAACTGCAAATACTGGCTGACGGAATTCCAGTTTGACGGTTTCCGCTTCGACGGTGTCACCTCAATGCTCTATTACAGCCACGGACTGGGAGAGGCTTTCTGCGGCTACGGCGACTACTTCAACGGCGGACAGGATGACAACGCCATCTGCTATCTCACACTGGCCAACCTCCTGATCCACGAAATCAATCCGCGCGCCATCACCATAGCGGAAGAGGTTTCCGGAATGCCGGGACTGGCCTCGTCCTTCAAAGACGGCGGCTACGGATTCGACTACCGGATGGCGATGAACATTCCGGACTACTGGATCAAGACCATCAAGGAATGCCGCGACGAAGACTGGAAGCCCAGCAGCATCCTGTGGGAACTCACCAACCGGCGCGCCGACGAGCGTAACATCTCCTATGCCGAAAGTCACGACCAGGCACTGGTGGGCGACAAGACACTGATCTTCCGTCTGATTGACGCCGACATGTACTGGCATTTCCGCAAAGGGGACGAAAACGAGACCGCCCGCCGCGGCATTGCCCTCCACAAGATGATACGCCTCATCACAGCCTCTACCATCAACGGCGGCTATCTCAACTTCATGGGCAACGAGTTCGGACATCCCGAATGGATAGACTTCCCGCGCGAAGGAAACGGATGGAGCCACAAGTATGCCCGCCGGCAATGGAACCTGGCGGACAATCCCGAGCTCTGCTACCACTATCTCTCCGACTTCGACCGCCGGATGCTGTCAGTCATCAAAAGTGTCAGGTCCTTCCAGAAGCTCAAGGTGCAGGAAGTATGGCACAACGACGGCGACCAGATACTGGCATACAGCCGCGGAGACCTGCTGTTCGTCTTCAACTTCAGCCCCACACACAGTTTCACCGACTACGGATTCATGATGCCGGAAGGAGCCTACGAAGTCATCCTCAACACCGATGCGAAGGAATTCGGCGGCAACGGATTCTCCGACGACAGCATCACACATCTCACCAACTATGACCCGTTGCTGAAGAAAGAAGGAAAGGGATGGCTCAAACTCTATATCACGGCCCGCTCAGCTCTGGTGCTCCGAAAGAAAGACTGAGAACCGGAAAACTCCCCTTCTATGAAAAGAAACATCGCCGATACTACCGACAAAAGAGTATGCGCTTTCGTGCGCATACTCTTTGCCGTTTTCCTTTTTCTATATTTCTATATTCTTCAGAGCGACACCCTCGCGCTGGTACAGCACCGCCTCTCGGAAGGCCGCACCGTCTATCACGACCTTTGGGGAGCCACCATCCTCACCGTCCTGCTCACCACCCTCCAGATACTCGTACAGCACCTCGTGCAATTCCGCCGGCTGTCGGTCCTGCTCAGTTTCGCGCCCTCCGCCCTGCTCGCCGTGCTGCTCACCGCGTTTCTGCCGGGAAGTTCACCGGCCGTCCCCGTCCTCTGTCTGGTTCTTTTCCTCATCTGGATCCCGCTCTGTTTCGCTTCCCATCGGCAGAAGACCGGGGCCCCAACCGGCGGCGGGAGCCCCGTTTCCCTACTGACCTCACGCCTCACACAGCTGCTGCCGGTCCTGGCCTACATAGGCATAGCCGGCAACACAAACGACATCCTGCACTATGAGCTCCAAGCCGCCCGACAACTGGAGGCCGGAAAACCGGAACAGGCACTGGAGGCCGGACGGCACTCCCTCGCCACATCGCCCCGCCTCACCGCCTTGCGGGCCTACGCCCTGAGCCGCACAGGCACATCGCTCGGAGACAAGCTTTTTGAATATCCCCTGCCGACAGGAGGAGCCGAGATCCTCCTGCTACGCCCCGCCGACACCCTCTCCACACTATTTTCGCCGGACAGCCTCAGCCACCTGCTGCGCCTGCGGCCACGCGCGAACGGCGCCGCCCGCCCCTATTTTGAACATGCAGCACAACGCAGCCCGGACAGCGCAGCACGCGACTACTGGCTCTGCGCTCTCCTGCTCGACAAGGACATCGACGGTTTCGCCCGCGAACTGCCCAAGTACTATCCCGTCAACGACAGCACCCGGCTGCCCCTTTACTACGCGCAGGCCATCACCCTATACCAACGCCTGCGCACACGCCCGAGCATCTTGTGGCGCCACGAAGCTGTCAGGGCCAACTACCGCGACTTTCAGGAAACAGGCCGCAAATACCGAAATCCGACAGAAAGGTCCAACCAGTTACGACGCATCTACGGCGACACCTACTGGTGGTACTACTTCTACGGTCCGCACACTCCGTGACACGCAAAAGGCACCACAACCTTCCGGCCCGCCTCTCACATTTTTTGAGCGTTTTTTTGCCATCTGAACATATTTCATTATATTTGTCCGGCAAAACTACCGCAAGAGGCACACCGCAAAATGTTTCTTTTTATGAAAAACATACGATGAATGCGTTAATTTTCTACCGGAATGCCCCTTTAATGTCATTAAATGTCTAACTTTGCGGTCAGGCATGTGGCAACTGCTGTCCGCACAGTTTCAGAAAAACAACAAACACCTGATAATCAAAACAACTTAAAATCTACAAACTATTAATCTTTAAAAACAATGGCAACTACAAATGCTAATGCACCCAAAAGTGCAGCAAAGAAAAACCAGTCAAAAGGTTTCACCGGCATTAAGTCCGGATTGTCCGTAATTATCGGATGTGCGGTCATCGCAGTCTGCATCTATCTGTTCGGATTCGGTTACAAAACCAACTTCTCAGGTTCCGAGGCATGGACCGGCGCACCTTTCCACTTCCTTCAGGACGGTGACTATTCTCCTCTGGGTATCGTAGGTACGGTGTATAAAGGAGGATTCGTCGTTCCCTGTATCTGGACTCTCTGTATCACCGTTGTAGCTCTCGCCATCGAGCGCTTCTTCGCTATCCGCAACGCCTACGGCCGCACCAGCCTGACCGTATTCGTAGCCGAAATCAAGAAAGCCCTCGTGGCCAATGACCTCGCAAAGGCACAGCAGCTCTGCGATACACAGCGCGGTTCCGTAGCAGCAGTAGTAGGCGCTACCCTGAAGAAGTACAAGGAAATGGAGGAAAACACCGTTCTCACCAAAGAACAGAAGATCCTCGCCATCCAGAAAGAGCTTGAAGAGGCTACCGCTCTTGAAATGCCCATGATGCAGGAAAACCTCCCCATCATCGGTACCATCATCACCCTCGGTACGCTGACCGGTCTGTTCGGTACGGTATTGGGTATGATCAAGTCCTTCTCGGCCATGGGTTCCGGTGAAGGCGGCGCAGACTCCGCAGCTCTGTCTGTCGGTATTTCCGAGGCTCTTGTAAACACCGCTTCCGGTATCGCAACCGGTGGTCTCGCCGTTATCGCATACAACTATTACACTAACAAAATCGACCGCCTGACCTTCAGCCTCGATGAAGTAGGTTTCTCTATCGTACAGACCTTCTCCGCAACTCACTAATCATAAATAAGGTATTAAGACAGACATGGGACGTTTTAAAATAAAAAAACAAGACACATTCATCGACATGACGCCGATGAGTGACGTCATGATCCTGCTGCTTACCTTCTTTATGCTTACTGCGACATTCGTTAAGGAAGAACCTATCAAGGTCAATACCCCGGGCTCGGTTTCCGAGATCAAGATCCCCGAAAACAATCTGCTCACCATTTTCGTTGAGAAAAACGGAAAAGTGTTCCTCAGCATGGACAATCCCATCGGACAACGCAAGATGGCAGAGCAAATGGTAAGCGAGGGAAAACTGACACTCAACGCTGAGGAACTCAAGAAGTTTGAAAATGTGCCCACATTCGGAACGCCGCTCAACGTAACCAACAGTTGGCTGGCCATGGAGAAGGCAAAACAAACGGACATCCTCACGAAATCGCCCACCGCAGGTATTCCTTGCGACAGCATTAATGATGAATTGAAGATCTGGGTTGAAGCAGCCCGAACCGCAAACGGAGATAACATGCGTATCGCCATCAAGGCCGATTCGAAGACCTCCTACGCTGTAATTAAAAGAGTTATGGACTCCTTGCGTGGCATACACGAAGACCGTTACAACCTGATAACGGCCCTCAAAGCCGGTGAGAACTAAAACAAGAGTGTTATGGCAAAGAAAAGTGGCAGTAAACAAAAAAAGATGAACGCCCGCGTGGACTTCACGCCGATGGTCGACATGATCATGTTGCTCGTGACATTCTTCATGCTCTGTACTACGCTCATCAAACCTCAGACTATGGAGATCACCATGCCTTCGGACAAGGATGACCTCAAGCAGGAGAACAAGAGCCAGGTTGCAGCAGATAAGGCCATCACGATTATCCTCGACAAGGACGACGCGATCTACTATTTCGAAGGAAAACCCGACGAAGCCGAACTCCATAAAACTTCCTACGGGAAGAATGGCATCCGTGCCGTTCTGATGTCCAAGAACGCCATCGCCCAGAAAAAGGTGAAAGAGCTGAAAGCCGAGTTCGCAGGTCGCTACAGCGCCAACGTTGCTCAGGATAAGAAAAACAAGGAAGAATATAAGAAGCGCCTTTCCGAAATCAAAAACGGTGATGACACTCCCAGCGTCATCATCAAGGCAACGGACGGGGCCAGTTATAAGAACCTTATTGACGTTCTCGACGAGATGCAGATTTGCAGCATCGGTCGTTATGTGATAGACAAGATCGCCGAACAGGACAAGATCAAGATCAAGAACCTGGAAAACGGCGGCGCGCAGTAATCAAATAAGCTAAGTATAAAGAATATGTCTAAAATCGATTTAGTATCACGCGAGTGGTGCGACCTTGTATTCGAGGGACGTAACAAAGAGTACGGAGCTTATCGTATGCGTGCCAACGCAGGAAAGCGACAACTCCGCTCGTTAATCTTCGTCTTCATCGGCATCATAGCCATCTTCGCAGTTGTTCTGGTGAAATCCGCCGTGGAGGCCGCCATCAAGGGCAACAGGGACATGGATTCCGAAATGGTTACCGAATTGCAGGAACTGAAGAAGGAAGAGCCCAAAAAGGAAGAGAAGAAAGTGGAAGAACTGAAATATGAAGAGCCCCAGCAGCAGAAAGTGGCAGTGAAGGCCTCCATCCAGTTCACCGTACCCGACATCGTAGACCAGGTAGACGAGACCAAGAAGCTGAAAACTCAGGAAGAAGTTACCAAGAGCAGCTTCGCCGTGGCTTCTCAGGACTACGCCGGTGACTCCAAAGACGGTATCAACATTGATGACCTGAAGGACAACCAGACCGCAGGCGGTACCTCTGTTCCTCCCAAAGAGGAAGAGGTCATGGAGAACGAACTCGTGGAAGTTCAGGCCCAGTACCCCGGCGGCGAGGCCGCACTTCTGGCTTTCGTAAACAAGAACGTGGTATATCCCTCCATCGCACAGGAACAGGAACTGCAAGGAACGGTAATCCTCCGTTTCAAGGTTAATTCCGATGGTACGGTAGGCGACGTTGTCGTGCGCAAGAGCCTCTCCAAGGAATGCGACCAGGCTGCCGTGAAGGTAGTACGCCAGCTCAAACGCTTCGTACCCGCCCGTTCACAAGGCCGTCCCGTTCCCGTATGGTTCACCCTTCCTGTACGCTTCCAGATCCAGTAAGAGGATTCCGCGACAGGATCAAAAGATCAACATAGTAAACGAGCGGCAGCCTGAAGGCTTGCCCTCGTTTACTTGTTTTATCCCCAAAAACAAGAACTTATGAAGACTTTCAAAATCATTCTGGCTGCCACCGCACTCCTCGCACTGACGGCATGCGGCAACAAAAAGCCTTCGGAAAACTGGCTTACCTCAGACGATGTCAGAGTTGCCATCGACGAAACCTTCCGCCCCATCATGCAGGAAGAGGTCGAGACCTTCGCCCTGAAGCACCCTGAAGCCGCCATGTTCCCCTACTTTTGCAGCGAGGATTCAGCCATCCGCATGCTGGTCAACGACAGCGTCCGCCTCTGCGTAGCCACCCGCCGCCTGACCGACCGCGAACTCGACATCGTGAGCAGCCATACCCTCAAGGCCCTCCACTCGCAGATTGCCACCGATGCCTTCGCGCTGATCGTGAACAAAAACAACTCCGACTCACTGATCACGCTTCCCGAGATCAAAAAAATCGTCTCTGGAGAAATCACCCGATGGGAACAACTGTCCCACTCTTCCCGAAAAGGCGAACTGAAACTCGTATTCGACAACTCCGGATCCAGCACAGTGCGCTTTATGCGTGACTCCCTGTGCAACGGAAAGGAACTCAGCGGAAACCTCTTTGCCCAAGGCTCCAACCTGGCCGTTATTGATGCCGTCCGTGAAAATCCCGACATCATCGGTGTGGTAGGCACCAACTGGCTGAAAGGAAAAGAAGATTCCGTACTGACCAGTTTCCGCAATCTGGACATCAACGTCATGAAAGTATCCCGCATAGGCGGCAACGGCGAATTTTTCTGCCGGCCGTTCCAGTACTACATCGCCACAGGCGAATATCCACTCCTGCGCTCCGTCTACGTCATCTGCACCGACCCGCGCTCCACCTCGATGACAAAGAATTTCTATTTCTTCCTGAAAGGACAACGGGGCCAGCTCATCATCTGCAACAACTCGCAGATGCTCCCGCGAACCCAGGTACAGGTCAGGGATGTCAGCATCTCCGACTGACTCCGAAAGCAAACCGACCGAACTGCATATACGCCGCAACTGTCCCGACAGTTGCGGCGTACATATTTTCACCCCTCAAAAAAGAAAAATCAAAAAAAGGAATCATAATGCTGAAGAAATGCAAATTCTCATATAAACTTTTGCCGGATGTAGAATTATTGCTATTTTTGCAAAGATTTCCCGCAAACTATTTTGATTGAGAGAATTAAAGAAATAACATATAAACAATAGTAATGAAGAAGAACTTTTTCAAAGCATTGGCTCTCGCATCCTTTCTCCTCGTAGGCGGAAATGCCAGCGCCCAGAGCACTGAGGGAATCCCCCCTCTGGATCCGGAATATGCACAGATGGCAGACGAAATCGTTGCCCAGCAGCTCAACGATCCGGACGAAGCAAACAAGATTTTCACCAAGTTGCTGCGCAAAATCCGCAACAACAAAGAAGCTCTGCTCAGTGCCGGAAGCTACTTTATGACCAAAAACGTCTACCCCTGTGCCAACATGTGCTCCAAACAGCTCTACGAACTGGCCCCCGACTACATCCCCGGCCTGATGTTCAGCGGCGAGGTGGCCATGATGCGCAAAGACTACGGCGGCGCCGGTCAGAAATTTGACGAAGTTCTCATGATAGACTCCACCTACGTTCCCGCCCTCAAGCTCAATGCAAGAGTATACAAGAACGTAAACCCGCACGTGGCCGTAGAAATGCTGGAACGCATCAAACGCATCGAGCCGAACAACTATGCCGCCGACAAGGATCTGGGCGACATCGCCTACAACCTCAGCGAATACAAAAAGGCCGTCAAGTCCTACGACGAATACTACAAGGCCGTGCCCAAAACAGCCGAAGCGCTGGATCTGCGCTCTTGTGAGAACTACCTCCAGTCGCTCTACGCCACACAGAATTTCGAGAAAGCCTCGGCCGTTGTCAACGAGGTCGAGAAATTCGACGAGAAGGACATGGTGTTCAAACGCATGAAATTCTTCTGCGGACTTGAGAACGCCGTCAACTCGCTCAACTACGAAGCCGAGATGGAAAAATGCAAGGAATACATGGGCTACATCTCCAACAAGGACTATGCCGACAGCCTCTACATCTATCTTGACTACGCATACGCCGGAAACCTGGCCAAGGAAACGGGCGACATTCCCACAGCCATCTCCTACTATGAGCAGGCCCTGAAAACCGACTCCACCAAAACGGCCGGCTACAAGGAACTGGCCAACCTCATGAGCCGCAACGGACAGGCCACCTCCGCCATCCCCATCTACCGCAAATACATCTCCATGCTGGGCGAGAAAGCCGACCTCTCCGATGCCTTCGGACTGGGCCGTCTCTATGCCGCCGCCTCACAGCAGAAAGACCTCACTCCCGAGCAGAAAGCCGCCTACGTAGCCGAAGGTGACGCCGTCTTTGCCGAAATCGGAGAGAAAAAGCCCGACAACTATCTGGCTCCCTACATGCGGGCACGCATCAACAACGTGGACTACACCAAACCCAACGAGACGGTGAAGAAATACTACGAGAAGGCCATCGAACTGATGGGAGATGACGAGAGTGTCAACAGCCAGAAGCTCGAAGCCTACAAATACCTGATCTTCTACGGTGTGCAGACCGATGACCTCGACCTTGTCCGCAAGGCTGCCGATGCTGCGGCTGTCATCTCGCCCGATGACACCATCGTGAAGAACGCCATCACCTACCTGAAATCCATGAACAAGTAAGAATCCTTCTGAAGGACCTGATACAAAACGGCCGCCGTGCAAGAGCCTCGCTCCGCACGGCGGCCGTTTTCATGCAGTCACCTCCGGAAGGAAAGGGAAAGGGCCTGAAATATTTCAAAATAAAGCACTCCCCTTTTTGTCTTTTAACCAGAAATTATATATCTTTGCACAGACATTTCAGGAATAAGAAGAAACTTCTAATACCAATCTTATTTATATGAAACTAAACAAAGTGTTATCGTTCGCCCTGGCAGCAATGCTATCACTCGGCTGCCAGAGTGCCCAGGCACAGTCTTTGTCTCCCTCCACCAAATGGCATTGGGACAAAGGAACCATCGTAGTCGACACCCCTCAGCGTCCCGCCGGCCAGCAGCACGTGCTCGGCCTTACCGCCGAAAAGATCCCGACCGTCCGCGTGGCCTTCGTGGGCCTCGGCATGCGCGGTCCCGGTGCCGTAGTCCGTTTCTGTCACATCCCCGGCGTACAGATCGTTGCCCTCTGCGACTATGAGGAAAAACGCGCCGAAGCCCAGCAGAACACCCTCCGCAAGGCAGGTCTTCCCCCCGCCGCCATCTATTCCGGCGAAAAGGGTTACGAAGAACTCTGCAAACGTCCCGACATCGACCTCGTCTACGTGGCCACCGACTGGGACCACCACTTCCCCGTAGCCAAATGTGCGCTGGAGAACGGCAAGCACACCGCCATCGAAGTTCCCTCCGCAATGAACCTCGAACAGTGCTGGGACCTCATCAACCTGTCCGAGAAAACCCGCAAGCACTGCATGATCCTTGAAAACTGCTGCTACGACTACTACGAGCTCAACGCCCTGGCCATGGCTCAAGCCGGCGTTTTCGGTGAGGTTCTGCGTGCCGAAGGTGCCTACATCCACAACCTCGACGACTTCTGGGGCTACTACTGGTCCAACCCATCCAACGACCCCGAGAAACTCGGCTGGCGCATGAAGTACAACAAGGAAAACCGCGGTGACGTCTATGCCACCCACGGACTTGGCCCCGTAGCCCAGTGCCTTGACATCCACCGCGGAGACCGCTTCACCACCCTCGTTGCCATGGACACCAAGTCGGCCCACGGCAAGGAATACGTGGAGAAGAAAACCGGCAAGCCCTGCAACGACTTCCGCAACGGCGACCACACGACAACCCTGATGCGCACCTCCAACGGCAAGGTAGTGGAAATCCAGCACAATGTGATGAATCCGCAACCCTACAACCGCCTCTTCAAACTGACGGGAACCAAAGGCTACGCCACCAAATATCCCTCTGAGGCCATCGCACTCGACAAGAGCCAGTTGCAGGCCAGCGGCGTGAAACCCGAAGTGGACAATCTCTCCAGCCACGGTTTCCTTCCCAAAGCCGAATACGATGCTCTTGTAAAGAAATACTACCACCCCATCCTCACCAAATACGGCGAACTGGGCCGCAACATGGGGCACGGCGGTATGGACTTCATGATGGACAGCCGTCTGGTTTACTGCCTGCAAAACGGTCTGCCCCTCGACATGGACGTCTACGACCTGGCCGAATGGTGCTGCCTTGCCGAACTCGGAACGCTTTCTATGGACAACAACTGCGCCGCCGTTTCCTTCCCCGACTTTACCCGCGGACACTGGAACGACCAGAAAGGCTACAAACACGCCTACGCTCCGGCTGAAGAGGAAGCTGCTGTAGAAAAAGCCGCCAAAGACTATACCGCAGCCCTCAAAAACGCATGCACTTCCACCAAAGCATGGGAGGCTTACGACAAGGCCCTGAAATCCGGCCGCGCCGCCGCCAATGCCGCTGTTGAGAAAGGCAATAAGGCCATTGCCAAAGCTGTAGCCAAAGCCAGCAAAAGCAAGAAGTAAAAGAGAGAACTTCTCTTTCCGCCTGAAATAAGAACACGGGCAGTATCTGGAAAAGATACTGCCCGTGTAGTTTTTTACCACAAAACGACGTGAGGAATTTGTGTCGGAAACGCCCCTTTCCCGCAGAAAGCCCTCAAACACAACATCGCGCCCGCATTCCGAAGTAATGCGGGCGCGAACAAAATCAGAATTTAACAAGACTGGTCTTTCAGGCAAAAATAACGCTGAACACCTTTTCTGCCCGAACTTTGCCATCGGCAGATACTACCGTGATCTTCACCATATGAGGCTGTCCGTCCATATACTTCTCGATATTCGTAAAGCGGATGATGTAGGAGTTCTGCATTGCACCGGTCACGGGAAGATCGTCCAATGTAACACCTGTAAAATAGCGATCTGTATAGATAATGCTTCCTCCCGTATACTCTGACATCAGCCAAGGCTTTTCGCTTTGAAGGTATTTCCATGTATATGCTGTTGGATTTTCACTATATACGGTATGAATTGTTCCGTTTGCCGGATTCCAATTATTGGGATTTACATTCGGATTCAGATACTCCACAGACCATTTTTTAATATTATAAGGCTGATTCGGCTCATCTGTAAAATTCACATAAATACGATTGGCTCCATTACGGAATTTGAAATTATCATGGGCATAATGCAAAGCTACCATGCCGCACTCATTATAAGTACCGTTTTCATACTTTCCTCCTTCAGCAACAGATTGAAGCCTCTGAGCATCCTCACCACCATAACCATATGTACGAGAAATTCCACTTGAACGATTCAGGTATGTCTGAAGTGCTTCCGTTGTTGTCAAATTCAGGGCACCGTCAACGGCATGATAACTATCACCATAACCTACACTGCCAAAACGGACATCCAAACCGGAAGCCGCCAATTTAGCTGACCAGTCTTTCATTCCGGCCGCAATAGCATCTGCCTCTTCGCTCATACTTCCGGAATTGTCCACGAGGAATACCAGATCGGCCATAATGGTACGTCCCTGATCCTGAGAGTTGTTGTACACGTCAATACCTTTCGGCTCTCCATCAACGGAAAGCCAGATGTTCTGTCCTTTCATTCCCGTGCCGTAGAGTGTGAGCCAGTCACCGTTATCGGCATCCCATACTCCCGTCATGTCCACGTGCATCACGGCATAACCGTCTTCCGAAGTCACCGTACACTGGGCATTGGGCAAAGTAGTGGTAGGCTCTTCCACCACAGGATTCTCGCCGGCATTCGCATCGCTCGGAATACCCAGCGAATTGCCGCTTTCAAGGATGATCGTATCGTCTCCGTCACTCAGACAGGAAGCATAGGTAAAAGCGGAAAGGGACAGCGCCAATGCACCGATTCCCTTAGAAAGAAAATTCTTTTTCATATTCGGTCATATTTAAACATTTATCTTAATATCTCAAATTCCACCCGGCGGTTCATTGTGCGACCCTCCTCCGTATCGTTCGAGGTGAGGGGCCGCGACATGCCATAATATCCGTATGACAGTTTCGCACGCGAAACACCTTTCTTCACCAGATATTCCACTACTGCCTTTGCCCTTTCCTTGGAAAGTTTCATGTTGAACTCTTCAGACCCGACATTATCCGTGTGTCCCTTTACTTTGATATGGGCATTTGTCCGTATCAGGGTCTGGGCGAGTTTATCCAGATAATCGAAACTTACAGGTTTGATATTGCTCTTACCGAAGTCGAAATTGATGGCATCGTCAATCGCGCAAATGGTTTTTCCCTCCACACGTTCACCCCGGGCCATCAGATCGTTGATTTCTTCCAGACTGTAACAAGGCTTTTCAACCGGTTCCTCGCGAACCTCGGGAACTGGCACCGGTTCGGGGCGGGGTGTCTCCACAACTACCGGAAGGGGAGCCGCTTCTTTCTTTTTGAATACGCTGAACGGTATGCCCAATGTCATTTTCACTTCTACGCCGCTGAACTTACGTGTTCCGTCCACCTTGTTTCCCAGTGCCACGGGAGCATCTTCGAACAGATCGGAAAAAGAATACTTTCCTTTCGCCTTGTTGTCGTCCCCATAGGTATCAGTCAGTCCGTGCTCATACATAGCCTCCAATCCGAGGAAACAAGTATGGCGGCCTACATTGAACTGCCATTTCACACCTGCTCCGACCGCAGCTGCCACATAAAGCGACTTCATATTGGCCTTTGTCAGATCCATGTGCACTCCATCGTAGGCATACGTCTTGTCCGTTTCCTCATTCAGATATTGCGCCTCTACATCTATCCCGCCGCCAAGAGAAAAACCTATGACCGGAGCCACATACACATACGGACGCAACGTAGACTGCGCCTTTCCGAACTGCCAGATAAGCGGAACGCGAATATCCAGATAGCCGGACGAAAGACGATAGCTGACATCATCCAAACCATATTCCTCATAGAAATTCTCGTTTTTGCTATAAATTTCCTTCAACGTGCCGCCCCTTCTCAGATAAGACAATTCGGGGCGCACCGCAAACTGATGTTCCTTTCCGAATTCCCTTTGCAGAAAGAATGAGAAGGTTCCACCTGTCAGACTCTTCTTTGCAGGAAAGACCTCTTCATCCAAATCTGAGAATCTCATAAAAGAGGAATGAACACCTCCACTGAAACCGAAACTCCACCTGTCGGGTTTCGGCTCTGCATCCTGCGCTGTGACCGAAGTCGCCAACAGGCAGAATGCAGCTGCCATGTAATACTTTTTCATGTGCTTTGTTTTTAAATTATAGGAATTAATAAATCACGATCAAAGGATTCACGCTGTCATTTTCAGCATAGAGAACACTAAAATTTCTTTGCAAATGTAGTAAAAATTAAATATATTAGCAATCATCCCCCCATTTTTAACAATTAATTAATTTCTTTAAGTTTATAACCGCTAACATTTTTCTCCTCTTCACGCCACAGGCCTGATGATTCAGAACGGAGCGGGCAAGCGGACGGAGCTGCTTTTCCAAGCTACGGGAAACCCGCTATTTGCAGATAAAACTCTATCTTTGCAAAAAAGTCTAACCTTTCTTATTCATGACAACCGTTCATCCCGAAATAGCTATTGTCTCCTCCAATATGCTGACCGATCTGGGGCTGGCCGGCATTGTCCGTTCCATGATGCCGGGCGCCGAAGCCTGCCTGTTCACGGAGTTCGACGAGCTGTGCCGGAAGGACAAAGGACAGTTTTACCACTACTTCATCTCCGTCCCGGTGCTGGTAGAGAATGCCCGCTACTTTCTGGAACGCCGCCACAAGACCATTGTCCTGATACAGGGAGAAGAAGACACGGGCCGCCTGCCGCAGGACTTCCACACGCTCAACATCTGCCAGAGCGAAGACCGCCTGACACGCGACTTCCTCATGCTGGCCCGCACCGCCCACGGCCCGCACCGCTCACAGCCCGAAGCCTTCCGGAAGGCCAGCGAACAGGCTCCCAAAACCCTGCTCACTCCCCGCGAGACAGAGGTGCTGCGCCTTGTAGCAAGCGGTCTCATCAACAAGGAAATCGCCGCACGGATGGGCATCAGCCTCACCACCGTCATCTCCCACCGGAAAAACCTGACAGAGAAGCTCGGCATCAAGAGCGTGTCGGGACTTACCATCTACGCCGTCATGCACGGGCTGGTCGAGCTCAAAGACATCTGAACACACCTTACAATAAAAACACAAAAACTCCATGAACTTCAAACCGCTTTTTTCATCGCTCATGCTCTACTGCATGACGACAGCCTCAGCCTTGTCACAACCGGCCACGGAACAGACCGCTACGTCCCGACGCCCGGACCATGTGAACAATGCGCTGAGCCATTGTTTCCCGGCCGTATTCTCACAGGACGGAGGTTCCTGCGGATCGGCCTCGCGCATCTGCTACATGTTCGCCCACGAAATCAACTCCTTCCGCAACGCCGACGCCCGCCTTCCGGAAAACATCTATCCCTCGCACTTCACCTGGCTGCTCACCAACAGCCACTCTGGCAAGGAAGGCATGGCCATGGCCAACGGTGTCCCCTCGTCCGTTGTTTACGGCGGAACCACCTACTCCCGTGTCTTCGGCAACCAGGACTGCGCGGCTCCGGACTTCGGCTGGATGCAGGGCTACGACAAATGGTACTCGGCCATGTTCAACCGCATCGAACGCAACTCCTTCTGTAGCGATGGGGTAGATACCGAAGCGGGCCGCGAATATGTGAAAAACTGGCTCTGGAACCACTGCGGCGACACGGACTTCAGCACAGGCGGCATCTGCGGCATCGGTGTGGCCAGCGCCTGCCACCAGGGCGCCATAGCCGATGACTCCACCGGAACAAACCGTCTGGCGGGTGTTGTGGGAAAAAAATACGTCACCCGCTGGGGCGACGGCGTAGACCATGCACTGACCATCGTGGGCTACGACGACCGCATCCTGTTCGATCTGGACAGCAACGGCATCCTGGGCGAACGCGACAAGGACGAATGCGGCGCATGGATCATCGTCAACTCCTGGGGCAACGGATGGGCCAACGAAGGCTTCATCTACTGCCCCTACCAGTACGGATTTCCCGTGCGCCGCAACGAAGGAGGATCCTGGAAACCAGAGTTCTACCACGTGCGCAAACACTACCGCCCCCTGCGGACACTGAAGGTGCGCATGCAATACTCCCGCCGCAGCGAACTGAAACTGCGCGCAGGCATCGCCTACAGCCCCGACGCGGCAGAGCCGGACACGATATTCGACATGGAACACTTCAAATTTGCCGGCGACGGCCGTTCCGACAAACAGAAGATGGGACTGGAATCCCGTACTCCGATGCTGGGCCGCTGGGCCGACGGAAGCCTGCACGACGAGCCGATGGAGTTCGGCTACGACCTGACCGACCTGTCCGGCCTTTTCGACACACGCCGCCCCCTGAAATATTTCTTCATCATCGAGAGCCGGAAAGACGCCATCGGCACAGGTCGCCTGCTGTCCTGCTCGGTCATCGACTATGAATTCGACCGGAAAGGCATCGAGACTCCACTATACTCCGGGCGCGGCCTCCGCATCGCCAACGGCGGCGAACGCACGGTAGCGGCGGCCACCGTACAGGGAGAGCCGTTCTTCGCCCCTGCGGACCTCCGGCTGCTGCCCGACAGTTCCACGCTGGCATGGAACCGCCCCGCTCCCACCCATTACGGCCTGAACGGCTATGTCCTCTATGCCGACGGGCTGCCCGCCGACACGCTACCGGCCACGTCCGGCAACTACCGTCTGCCCGAAGGCAAAGACGCGCAGACGTCCATCGCCGCCCTGTATGCGGCCGGCGACACGCTGATACCGTCTTTCAGGCTTCCGCTCCGCCCTGCCGGCAATCTGCACCATCCCGCCTGCGCCGACAGTCTGAAGCTCTCGGCCGCCACCCGTCCCGTGGCCTCGTTCGCCCCCTCGCAGGCCGTGGCCAAAGCCGGAGAACGCATCAGCTTCCTGCCACAACATCCCCAGCCCGGCGCCCGCTATGACTGGACGATGAAAGGGGCCGACATACCCTTTGCCTCCACCATGAACGCCGCCGCCACCTTCGAGCAGGCTGGCGACTACAACATCCGTCTGCGCGTGACCAACCCATTGACGGGAAAGAGCAAACGCAGCAGCCTGCGGCTGCACGTGGCCGGCAGCGCCCCCAAGGCCGCTTTCCAGACCTCGCCGATGGTAGCCCTGCGCGGCACGGAAATCTCCCTCACAGACCAGAGCCGCTTTGCTCCCACTGGCTGCGACTGGCTGGTGGAAAGCCGCCGCTACGCCATAAGGACAAAAGGCAAGAAGGCCGGCCTGCGGCTTGACGTTCCGGGTGTCTATGACGTGACGCTCACGGCCTCGAACGCTTACGGAGAGGACAAGCACACCCGGCGCGCCGCCCTCATAATATGCAATGCCGACAGCCGCAACGGACTGAACTTCAGCAATCCGAAGGCCGAAATCACCACGGACCGCTCCCCCTATACGGGCACGGCAGACCAGCTCACCGTGGAATGGTGGATGAACGCCTCTGCCTCACCTTCCGTCTTCGGGATGGGAGAATCCGCCGGCACATGGCACATCTCCGGCAACGCCGCAGGCCGGCTCCGCCTGACGGCCGACAGCCTCAGCATCTCCTCGCCCGAGGGATTCGTCAGCTTCGGTTCCTGGCACCACTATGCCGTTGTCTTCTCGCAGGGCACAGTGCTCTTCTATAAGGACGGAGAAGAGGCCGGTGGCGGCACACTCGGTAAAAAAGAACACATCCTGCAACAACTGCCCCAGCTGACGCGCCTGCACATCGGCGGAGAGAAAGCACCCGTCAGTGCCGTCATCGACGAGTTGCGGATGTGGAAGAAAGCGCTCCCTACGGCCGATCTGCGCCGCTACGCCAACGCTCCCCTGACCGAAACGGCACAAGCCGAACAGACGGACAGCCTGCTGCTGTACTACGACTTCAACCAGAACGGCGGCGACGTGCAGGACCGCACCTCGCACCGCTGCAACGGCCGGCGCCTGAACTTCGGCCCCGACGGCGATGCCTGGGGACTGTCCTCGGGCGTGTTCTGCCTGAACTTCGACACCGAACTGACCGACCTGAGCGAAGAACTGCTGCCACCGTCCACGCGGCCCTTCGCCACAACGGGACGCAGCATCAATACGCGCGACGCGGCCCGCTTCCTCGAATTCGACCCCTCGGGAACCTCGAAATCGTGGATCGTGGAAGGAGCAACGGGACCGGACAGCCTGCGCACGGGCGTCTATGTGGACCGCAACAAGTCGGAAGCCCTGACCGTCTGCACCGGATGGGACGGTTTTGCCCCGCAGCTCCGCAACCACAAACTCTACACCGTGGTACGGCTGCCGGCCGGACGCTACGAGCTGGAACTGGTGCCCTTTGGCGGGATGGCCTCGGGAGGCTCTCTTCTGGCGGCAGCCCTCGGGAAGGGGCTTCCCTCCATAGGAGAGAAAGACACCACCCGCATCCTTGCAACGGCCCCCGTCGCCTCGCGCCGCCTGAGCTTTGTGCTCGACCGCGAGACGGAGATATCTCTGGGCCTCGTCTTCTCGCTTCAGGGAAATAGCTGCATCGCCATCGACCGCCTGCGGCTTCTGCGCAGCCGGTATGAGGAGAAATAGCCGGACGCAGGGTTTCGTCAGAAAATATAACATTCGTTATGTGCCACTTCGCATGGCGGATGTTGGACGGCCCGCGAAAAAGAACTATCTTTGCCCCAAACAAGAAACGACAAACCATAAAACAAGAAAATATGAAGAAACTGACCATCCTCTTCGCGGCCGTCCTGGCACTCGGCACCCTGAGTTGCACCAAGAAGTCGCAGGCCGCCGGAACGGAAAAGAGCCCTTCCACGGAAAACGTGCAGAACGCCAATGCCGCCTACAAGGTAAAAACCATCAGTCCCAGCCTGAAAGGAGCGGACATCCTGCCTGCCATCACCAAGGACTATGCCGGCAAGGTGGTGCTGATTGACTTCTGGGCCACATGGTGCCCGCCCTGCCGCGCCGCCATGAAGTCCATCGACGAGATCAAACCCGCACTGGCCAAAAAGGGCTGCGCCTTTGTCTACGTTACCGGCGAGACATCGCCCGAAGCCACCTGGAAACAGATGATTACCGCCATCGACGGCGACCATTACCGTCTGACCAAAGAACAGTGGAACGAACTGATCGCACAGCTCGGCATACCCGGCATCCCGGCGTATCTGCTGCTGAACAAGGACGGCAGCGTGGCTTTCAGCAACCTCAGCGAAGGCGGCTATCCGGGCAACGAAATCATCCAGAACAACGTTGAAGTGGCCCTGACGAAATAAACCCGTCACCCCACGGACACCTGTAAAGTAAGCCCTGAGGATATGTTTTCTTCAGGGCTTACTTGTCTTCCGTCCATCATATAAAAATACGATGAAATCCGCCCGCCGGTTCCCGAGACTTCGACAGGGCTCACAGGCAATCGTCCGGCAGGCTGTGCCGGATTTTTTTTGAAAATTTTTGTTCACGTATTTTAATAGACCTCTCCAAAGTTTAACTTCAAGGTTTTTCGGAAAACCGACGGGAACGGACCTTTTCTTCACAACATAGTATCTTTTTTGAACAAGATGGGACCTTTTTTAAAAAAGATCGGATGTTTTTTTCACGTTAAGCGCCGAAAAAAGCCGCCCATTAGGCGGCTTTTCAGGGTTCTTCTATTTTGGTAGTGCAAATATAATGCTTCCCGGAACGAAATCCAAATGTTAATTAACCTACGTTTACATTCAGCTCCAAAAGGCTCTCGGGCTTATCGACGCCAAACATGAAACGCCGCGGAACCTTTTTTCCGGAATCCGGAACCGCCCGGAGCAACGAAAGCCGGGATGCCTGAAGCCTGCCGTCATTTCATCTCGGAGCGCGCGAACTCAAGCAACCGGTCGCAGCGCGACATGTAGGCGGGCGCGTCCCGGTGTGAACGCGTATATCTCCACAACGCGGCCAACGCATCATACTGATGGCCCCGATGCACCGTATAGACAGGCTCCATCCGTTCCCAATTGTACTTCTCCGTCCGCCACGGCTGGTAGTTGATGAAGGCGGCGGCATAAATGCTCTTCTCACGCAACGTGCGCGAGGCACTCCTGCCGGCCTCGGCCAGCAGGCCGGCGGCACGGGCTGTGAAATCGGCCTCGTCGGCCCGCAACGAATCGTTCCAGGTGCTCACACCGTAGCGCGTCAGATACCAGCAGTCGCCACTGAAGGAAGCCTGATAGTAGCGCACGGCCAGCCCGTAGGCCTGACGGCAACGTTCCTCGCCCGAGGCATGGGAGTACTTCTCTTCCAAGGCCTGCATCTCGCGGCAAAAGTCCAGCTTGCGATGGGTCGTGACGGACGCGGGCTCCGTTTCTTCTTCCCAAGAGAGTTTCTGTTTCCGGAACCAACGCTCCACATCGTACCGGCGGCGGGAGGAATAGGGAGCGATGTTCTGTTTGGAAAGGAAGGACAGCGGAACGGATTCCAGCCATGTCACGGCCTCGGCAAAACGCCCGAGACGCAGGTATTTCGTCCCCAGCAGTTCGGCATACCATACCGGCTCCTTCACCATGGTCTCCACCAACCACCGGCGGAACGGCGACAGACGCGGCGAGCCGAAAAGAAAATCGTGATAGACCGTCATGCGGTTCACAGTCATCGTATCCAGCTCTTGGAAATAGTCACAATAGGTGTTCATGTTGCTGCGGCCGGGATTCTGGCACACGTATCCGCGCAAGGCCGTGGCCGTGTTCAGATCGGCGTGCCGGCGGAAGAAGGGGATCAGTCCCTGATTGACGACACGGTCGCGCACGCGGACGAAATATCCGCTGCCGCAAGTGTCGGCCTCGAGACGCTCCTCCAACCACTGCATCTCGGGCAGCACGGCACGGTCGCAGTCGGCGTCGCCGGCAAGCGTCATGGAGCGGAGAAAAAGGCGGATGGCCCGGGCATTGTCCGCCACCTGCCGGCTGCCGCCCATCGCCACGGCCTTTTCGGCGTCTTCGAGGGCCGGTGCCGCATCGCCGTAATAATAGCGGAGTAAGGCCGCCGCCGATTTCCATACCGCCGGCGCAGCCGTCCGTTTCGAGTCCGCAGCACGGTCGGCCAGTTCGATGAATCCGCGCACCTCGCCTTCGAAAACGGGAGAACCGCCGATCAGTCCGAACCAGTCTCCGGCCGTCTCGGAACCCTCGTACATCCAGCCGAAAGGCCCGACACGCTGCCGCTGGTAATCGAGTGTCTCCTGCGCGTTGTTGACAAACTCCTGAATCAGGAAAGGCAGCACCGGAGAGGCGGGATCACGGTCGTAGAGCCGGCGGATGCACGAGAGGTTACGCTGGTCCTTCATACAGAAACGGGCGCTGCGCACGTCACCCAACCGCGCATAGATGACGCAGGCATCCTCGCGGCGGTCCGAACGGAAAAGCGCACCGGCATAGAAGCCTTCGGCCATGTCGCGGAACACTCCGGCCGGCAAAGACGCTCCGCCGTTCTGCCACAGACGGATGCACTCGTCATACCTGCCCTGCCGGAACAGGGAACGTATGGAGAGCAGCGTGTAGCGGTCGCGCAGACGCGCGGACTTGCGGGTTGCACTGCGGTTGTACACCTCGCGCTGGGCATCGGCATAGCGCTCCACATCTTCCTTCGACGGATAGTCCCATTCATTGTAAGAAGGCGTGGCAGCACAGTATTCCACAAGCAGGCGCAAATAGTCCAGCATCTCGCGGTCGCCCTTCCGGCGCGCAGCCGCAACAATGGCGTTGCACGTGGTGTCCATCTCCCCGGGTCGCAGACGGGAGAGAGCCTCCACCTCCTCGGGCGCGATGTTGCCTCCGGCATAGCGGGACCATTCACAGGCCAGCCGGCGGCCCGTCTCCCGCGCATACCCGCTGCCGTCACCGCACACGTTGAAGAGATAATAATTGTAAGTGGCGGGTCCGAACGGACCGCAGGCCCAAACTGCCGTGACGGCAGTGGCCAGCAAGCTAAGGATGAAAAATCTTTTCATATTCCTGTTGTTTGAAACGATTGAGGTTTTTCCCGTCCAAATGATAGATTACGGACTGACGGCCTATGCCCGGCCGCCGTTCTTCCAAGGCCCGCTTCACACGCAGCACCTGATCGGCACTGCTGCGATGGCAAAACACCCGTTCGCCCGGAACGACATGGACGGAATGGCGTTCCGACCCCATGGCATAAGGCAGGTCGCGCGCGGAAATGACTTCGAAGGTACTGTCGCTGAGCGGGCGGTAGACCGTGGTGTCGGTCAGGTCCTCATCGTGCAGCAGGGCCTTGAATTCATCACCTTGGAAAAGCAGCTGCCACGCATAATTGGGATAGGCCGCGCAGAGCGGCAACGGATAGTCCGCCAGATAGGGAAGATAGGGAGCGACATCGCGGAAGTCGAGAATGGGATTGCGGCCGTCCGGCTTTCTGAAATCGCCGGTGTTGTACATCATCAGCACTCCGTACTCGGCTGGCGGAGACGGCATGGAAAGCTGGTGCAGACGGATGGTGACGGAGAGCGAATCGCCCCGGGCGCGCAGGCGTTGCCTGATATCGGAAAGCAGGGAGAAGTAGCCCCTCTGTGAACGGGCGGTCCAGTCACAATCGATCTGTACCTCACGCACGTTCTTCACGTCGTGTGTGGCACACATCTGTCCGATACGCCTCACGATACGCTCGCCTAAAGCCGCCGTGTCGGCACGGAGGCAGGCCTCGTCGATAAAGACCACCGGCACGATCTCCGTTCCTTCCGGAACCGGTTGTTCAAAAGCCAGCGTGGATACCGGCATGGGACGTCCGTCGCGCACAAGGACATCAAAATATCGCAGATAGATACGCTCCACCCGATGCGTCCGCAGAAAATCCCGCTCGCCGGGACTGAGCCGGAACACCGTGCGCCAATAATAGACGGAAGGGGCAGGCCGCGGCGCATCGCCACCGCCGCCCCGCTTGCAGCCGGTGACGGAAAACAGAAGCGCCACCGCAAAAAACAACAGACGGCAGATGCCGTACACCGCTACCCTCATGGACATCTCTCTGGCGTCCTATTTCTTCATCTCCACAATGGTAGTGGCGGGAAGCTCACGGTTGCGCCGCTCCGTCTCCTCCACCACGCGGGAAGCCAGTTCGCGGAAAGCGGCTCCCGTCAGGCTGTCGGCATGGACGGCCGCGGGCTCGCCGGCATCGCCGCTCTCGCAGATGCTCTGCACCAAAGGGATCTGTCCTAAAAGCGGCACCTGCATCTCTTCGGCAAGGCGGGACACGCCGTCACGGCCAAAGATGTAATATCGGTTTTCCGGCAACTCGGCCGGCGTGAACCATGCCATGTTCTCGACCAGTCCGAGGATGGGGACATTCACCTTCTCGTTCTTGTACATGTCGATGCCCTTACGCGCATCGGCCAGCGCCACGGCCTGCGGTGTCGAGACAATGACGGCCCCCGTGATGGCCAGGTTCTGCAAGAGCGTCAGATGAATATCGCTCGTACCGGGAGGAGTATCAAGAACAAAATAGTCCAGGTCGCCCCAGTCGGTATCGGCGATGAGCTGTTTCAACGCATTGGACGCCATGCCTCCGCGCCAGAGGGTGGCCGTCTCGGGATTGACGAAAAAACCGATGGAAAGCACCTTCACGCCGTATTTCAGGGCCGGGATCAACTGTTGGCGTCCGTCCTTCATCTCGGCAAAGATGCGCTCTTGCTCCATGCTGAACATCTTGGGCACGGAAGGGCCGAAGATGTCGGCGTCGAGCAGTCCCACCTTATATCCGGCCTGGGCCAGCGCTACGGCAAGGTTGGCCGCCACGGTGCTCTTGCCCACTCCGCCTTTTCCGGAACTGACGGCAATGACGTTTCTTACCTGCGGCAACATCTTCCCGGGTTCGGGACGGCGGGTCTGAAGGGTCTTGACGTTGACCGTGACATTCACGGAACGGTCAACGTAGGTATGGATGGCAGCCTCGGCCGCCTTTACCACCGATTTCAGAAACGGATCGGTGGATTTCTCGAAAATCAGCGAGAAGGAGACATTCATGCCGTCGATGCGGAGGTCGTCTTCCACCATCTCGGCCTCCACAAGGTTTTTCCCCGTACCGGGGTAGCGCACCGTTGCAAGGGCATCGGTTATGAGTTTGGGATAAAGTTGCATAATCACAGTTCTTCTTTGTTAGGGAATATTTTCAAATTCAACGGCTGCGCTCCAGACCCGAACGCTTCGAGCGGTTATAGCTGCGGTAATCGTCCAGTTCGATCTCCACATCCGGCTCGTGCAATTCACCTTCACAGGGCAGGCGGAAGCGCATATATTTAATGCTCAGTCCGCGGGCCAGCCACTGTTGTTCGTAATAAGTCTGAATGCCGAGGATTCTTTTCGTCTCATGGTCCGTCTCTTCCAAAAGCAGATGATACAGGTCTTCGGTCCGGAAATCTACCGGCAGACCGTTCTCCTTCACCATGAAATCGGTATAGGTAAACAGGAAGTTGCTGTCCGTCTTGATATGGACAAGGCCTCCGTCGCGCAGGAAACGGCGATAGCGCTCCATGAAATAGGTAGAAGTGAGACGCTTGGTCACTTTTTTCATCTGCGGGTCGGAAAATGTCAGCCATATCTCCGCCACCTCGCCGGCTGCAAAAAAACGCTCGATGAACTCGATGTTGGTACGCAGGAAAGCCACGTTCTTCAGTCCCTCGCGCAGCGATTCCGTAGCGCCGGTCCACATACGCGCGCCTTTGATGTCCACGCCAATGAAATTCTTGTCGGGAAAGAGTCGTGCCAGTCCCACCGTATATTCGCCGCGCCCGCAGCCCAGTTCCAGCACGATGGGGTTTCCGTTATGAAAAAAGTCCTCATGCCAGCGGCCTTTCAGTTCGAAGGTGCCTTCCTCCAACGCGGAAAAAGGAGCTTCGAACACATGAGGATAGGCCGCCATGTCGGCAAACTTGGAAAGTTTATTCTTGCTCATGATCCAGAATTTTCGTAATGTCTTTTTCTACCTTCCGGAGACGGTCCTTGCAGAATTTGAGCAAGGCGCGGGCTTCCTGCAACCGCTCTCCCAGACTGTCGATGTCCAGCGTGTTCTTCTCAAATCCGTCTACCAGGGTCTCCAGTTTCCTTAAAGCCTCTTCGTATGTCAATTCGTTCTTTTTCATTCTTGTCATCTTTCTTCCTGTTCCACAATGCTTCTCACCCTGCCCCGGCCCAGGAGTGTCTCGATGCGGTCGCCCGTTTTCAGACAGGCGGCATTGCGCACGGCCTTCCCGTTGCGCAGGGTCAGACTGAACCCCATTTCCAGAATGCGCTCGGGCTCGGACAGACGGACACTCTTTTCCAGATAAGCGAGTTTCTGTGTTTCGGCCGATAACTGCCGCTCCACCAAGCGATACATCCGTTCCCGGAGAAGTTCCAATCTCCGGTCTTCCTCCTCCAGCCTCCGGCATACCCGTGTTTCGAGCAGCGTATTCATCCGGAGAAGTCTTTCGCGTTCGCGACCGGTATAGCGGACGGCCGCCATTTGCAGGCGCTGTGCCGCATAGTCAAACCGGTTCCGGTTCTCCGCCATCAGCCGCCGCAGCGCCGATTCGAACCGTTCTTCCAGTTTTCCGACCAGTTCCATCTCCATCCGGCGCGAATCTACCAGAAACGCGGCCACCGCAGTCGGAGTTTTCAAGCGCGTATGGGCCACTACATCCAGTACCGTATCGTCACGCTCGTGTCCGATGCCGGTCAGGACGGGCAGTGGAAACTGCGCGACATTGGCCGCCAGCAGATAAGTATCAAAACCGTTCAGGTCGCTCACAGCGCCACCGCCGCGGATAATCACCACGGCATCCCAGCATTCCCTTTCCTCCGCAATGAGGTCCAGCGCGGAGATGATACTCTCCTCCACCCTGTCGCCCTGCATGGTCGCGGCAAAGAGACGTGTCTCAAAAACAAAGCCGGACTGTTCCAGCTGATGCCGGAAATCGCCGTAACCGGCAGCCGTTCCGCTTGAGATGACGGCAATCCGTTCCAAAGGTCTCGGTAGCGGCAGCTCCTTGTTCAGGTCTATCACTCCCTCTTCGGACAGGCGGTCCAGAATCTCCTTTCTCTTCCGCGCCACATCACCCAATGTATAAGTAGGATCTATATCCGTCACATTCAGCGCATAGCCGTACAGTTCATGAAAACTGACCGTCACTTCGACCAGCACCTTCATTCCGGGAGCCAGCCGCCGGCCCGTCTCGCGCTCAAAATACGGTGCCAGCAAGGCATACGTATTGCGCCAGATATTTCCCCGCGCCTTCGCCACGAGCCGGTGTCCCGCAGGTTCTTTCTCCACGAACTCTACATAGCAGTGGCCGCCGGCCGCCAGACGCACCTCACTCAGTTCGGCCGCCAGCCACAAGGGAGTGCGAAGTCCGGACTCCACCGTACTCTTCACCAGCAGGTTCAGGTCATAAAGTGAAAGCGGAGACATGCGGACGCTACTTCTTTTTCAGAATCTCGTATGCCTTCCACATATCGGGGATGCCATATCCGTATATATTGTCGGGGTGCATGCTGTTGTCGCCGGCCCGACGCACGGCCTCAATGATTTCCTGAGGTTTCCTGTTCGGGAAAGCCTGTACCAGACAGGCCACGGCTCCGCAAAGTATCGGAGTGGAGAAGGAGGTTCCGTTGGCCTTTCCCACGGTTCCATTGGCTACCAGCAGCTGTGATGCCTGACCGAGCGCCATGACATCCGGCTTGATACGCCCGTCGGCGGTATTACCTACCGAGGAGAATACCGTATTGACGCTGTCGGTTTTCACGGCTCCCACAGTCAGGATGTCCGAGGCGTCGGCCGGAAAACCGATTTTCTTCCAGGGACCGGCTCCGGCATTGCCCGCACTGTTCAGCACAAGCAGGCCGCGGCTTGCCGCCAACGAGGCCGAGCGGCTGTTGATGGCCGTCCGGCCGTCCAGCTCGTGATATTTGTGGCTGGTGCTCTCGTCATCGAAAGCATAATAGCCCAGCGAACTTGTCACGATATCGGCTCCCACACTGTCGGCATATTCAATGGCCGCACACCAGTTGTCCTCCTCTACCATATATTCCGCTTCTCCCTCCTCGCTCACGATGAGATAGAACGAGGCCTCGGGAGCCGTTCCCACATAGGAATAAGGAACGTTTGTCCCGATGCACGACAGCACCATCATTCCGTGGTCCTGCTCCTCATACACGTCCTTGTCGGGATGGGCAAAATTCTTTGTTCCCAGAATCTTGCAATTCTTCAAGGCTGCAATGCAGTCGGCATTGTAAAAGCCGCCGTCCACAACGGCGATAGTCACGCCCTCGCCTCTGAAACCGGCATCGTGCAGCCGCACACCGTTGAGCATATCTATCTGGTGCCGAGCCTTTCCGTAATAATCGCGCAGCGTGTCCATGCGGTTTTCCAGCAATTCGTGTCTGTCCGTCACTTTACCGGCATAGACGCTGTCCGGACCGATCCATACGCGACATACCTTATTCACAAAGCTGGCTTCGGGCAGGCGGTTCGCCTTCAGCGTGTCCGCGGTTTCCACCACGACCGTGTTGTTCCACTTGCTGGTATGCAGAACTTTGAAGCCCTTGTTCCGCAGCATCTCCAAATAGAGCGGGGTTACGGGCAGATCCTTCTCGTCCACCTTGATACCATACCGGGAACGGCGGTCCAACGCCTTCTGCGACAGAAAGGCTTCGGGATGTTTCACCGAATAGGGATTGTTCTTCTTGTCCTTCAGATACACGCGATAGCGGTACGTCTTCCTCACTTTCACATAAGCGGACGCCACGTCTTCAGCCTGGGCTGCGATGAAACCAGCCAGCAGGAACACAAGCATAATGATTCTCATATCTCTTCGTATGTTTTAAAATTATTCCGTTCTTCACCGTTCCGCGTACAGGCCTATGCCTTTCTGCGAAGCGATCACCGCGCCGCCCACCAGTCTTTGCCCGACATAAAAAACGGCACTCTGTCCCGGTGTGACGGCACTCACATCACCGGCGGTCCGTACCAGCAGACGGCCATCCGGCAACTCGCTCACGCTACAGGCCACCGGCCGACTGTGATAACGTATGCGGACCATCAGATCCGGCCGGCCGAAAAACTCCTCCCGGCAGACACACTGCATATCCTCCGCAAAGAAGGCCCGCGTCTTCAATTCGTCCTCCCCACCCAGCACGACAGTCCTTTTCTCCGCATTCAGGCGCAGCACATAGGCAGGTTTTCCCAACGCTATGCCCAGTCCTTTCCGCTGCCCCACCGTATAGAAAGGCACTCCGCGGTGTTCACCCAGCTTTCGCCCGGTCGTATCCGTAAACCAGCCGCAGCGGTCCTCGCCGCCTGCCGACGGACGTTCCCGCAACAGAAAGTCGCGGTAGTCTCCCTCGACAAAACAAATTTCCATGGATTCTCCCTGAGTAGCTTCCGGCTCAAAGCCACGGCGGCACAAATATTCCCGCACGGCCGTTTTTTCCATCTCGCCCAACGGAAAGATGCAACGCGCAAGCGCCTCCTGAGGCACCCGCCACAAAAAGTAGGACTGGTCTTTCCTCGGATCGTCCCCCATCAACAGATAGGTACGGCCGGCTTGCCGCTCGGTTTTTACGTAATGCCCCGTGGCAATCCACCGGCACCCCTGACGGTCGGCCTCTTCCACCAACAAACGGAACTTGAAGTTCCTGTTGCAGACGACACAGGGATTCGGCGTACGGCCGTTCTCGTACTCGTCCAGAAAATAGCGCACTACGCTGTCGCGGAAACGCTCCCGCACATCGACCACCCGATGGGGAATTCCCAACCGGGCGGCCAGCCGCTGCGCTTTCAGGATGAAATCGGGCATGTCACCGCCGCCCGCCAGCTGCCGGGGCAGATCCCAGACGCGAAGGGTCAGTCCGCTCACTTCATAGCCCGCCTCCAGCAACATCATGCACACGGCCGAACTGTCCGTTCCACCGGACATCGCCACAAGTACCTTCTTTTTTGTCATGCTTCTACTTTTCGCTTTTATGCCCTGCAAATTTAGCAGAAAATTTACAATTTCCCGCTCCACAGACGGCAATACGGAGAATTGCGGACATTATTCCGTGACAAGCCGCATGTTCCGGAAATCGAAAACCAGCCGCGGCACGCGGGTCAGCAGATAGTCAATGGATACCTGTCCGTCCATCCTGGCCTCGCCCACCATATAATCGCCCGGAACGAAATCCGCCGCCGGAACCGACACTCCTCCTAGAAAGACAGGAGCCTCGCCGAACTTCCGGATCGAGTTCCGTCCGTGCCGCGTCAAAGCCAACGACACATATTCCGTGCGTGTCTCGCCCTGCACGAAAAGCCGGCCGTCAAAACAAAGAGAGCAACCGGCACCGGCATCGGTCCGCTCCCGGCGCAGCAGCCTCACGCCCTCCCGTCCGAACTCCACCTGCGGAATCAGACCGAGGACATTGAATCCCAACGAAACCGGCGCATCCTTGTCCGGAAGAATCCGGCAAAGAACATCGCGCACCGTAAAAGCGCCTAAGCGCAGTTCACGTATCAGCCCCACCTCTCCGTTCTTGCCAAGCCGGTCCGCCTTCAGCCGGCGGGCGGTCTTGTCCGAGATACTCGTCCACTGCGCCGACGGATCCACACAGACAAGCATCTCCTTTCCGTTCATCTCCGCCGGGACATAGCTTCCGCCATCCTTGCCCGTCTCAAAAGGCAAGACGGTCTCATCGCTTCCGGCCTCTAACGACGAGGCAGGGCAGGCCGCGGCAGCCTCACAGATACCGACCCTTTTGGCCACAGCCTCGGCCGCCGCGCCGGAATAGTACCGGTCCGCAAGGATCTTGCGCCCCACAGCGGCGGCCCCGGCATAACGGCCCAGCGCCACCAGCGCCGTCATACGGGCCTCCAAAACCGTCAGGTGGGCATCGTCCGGCGCCCGGCCGTCCAGCACACTGTCCAGCCGGGCGGCTGTTTCCGCCACCTCGAGCGGGCGGTTCTTGCCGGTGCCTACCGCCAGATCCACGAAATCCCTTTCCACCTCATCAGCCGCCATCAGACGCAGCGGCCGCACATTCCGCTCCAGCGAGAAAGGATCGTTATCACTCAGATAGTCGAGCACGGTGAACCGCACAAACTCGCGCTCTTTGCCCGGCACCATTTTCATCCGGCCGAAATCCAGTCTCAGATGGTCAAAGCTGTGCAGAAAGGGAACTCCTAACAGGCCCGCATGATCGGCCGCCTTTCCTTCGCCCAACTGTAAGTCGTAAACGGGCAGATACCGGCCCGCCGACAGCAGACGGAAATTCCGCACATCCGTATCCGACGGCGAGAATACGGCTCCGGACAATACATTTTCGGGACATCCCGTATCGAAGCTGAAAGTATAGTCGCTTCCTCCCGCCACAGCATGCAGCCGCAACGTGTTCACCTCCGACACACAAAGATCGGGGCCATTGCCGGCAGTTTGCCGCCCTTCCTGGGGAAAAACGATCTTCTCAGGATAGAAATCCACCATGCCGAGGCGCATCAGGTCGTCCGTGCCAAGCACACGCGAATAAGGCTCGCCCACTTTGTTACTGTCCAGTACGACATAAACGAGCAGATTGTGCAACACCATGTCGCCCACCTCAATCCGTCCGGCCAGAGCCGGACACACATCCAGCATCCCCGCCGGCGAAGCAATGGACAAGGTGTCGTCGAGCAGTGTCATGCCGCTCATGCGGGCCTGGGCTTCGGGCACAAGCGTCCGTCCCTGACCCGTGTCGAGCAGATACGGCAGCAACGGCCCGCCGTTCAACCTCAGCCCGACGGTGAGCGGCCATTCATAGGTAACACCGACGGAGCAGTCGCGTTCCGGCCGCTCTAACCGGAAGGGCGGACAATCGGCCAAAGCCGCCGCCAACCGTCCATAGTAGACCAGCGGCGCACCGTGGGGCCGCTGCATCCCAACGCCGCGGCGAACAAAATCTCCCAATTCGTGCCAGGCTCCCTTGCGTATGAGAGCTTCTGCCTGCGTTTTCAGGCAGAGGGTGGTCTGTTCCGCATCCAAGGAATCGGCATACAGGCGCAACAACGAATCGGCACAGGCAACCGCCTGCGCCTCACGCCTGAAGGCTCTTCCCAAAACAAGTCCGCACGTCAGCCGGGCATATCCGTCCAGCTGTCCGGCCGTCTTGCCAAAGTCTTGTCTCAAATTGAAAACAAGTCCCCGGTCCGCCAGTCCCAGCAACCGAGCCCGGGGCGAATCTCCGGCCAGCCGACCGCCCTTGTCCGCATAATGGCGCAAAATGTCCAGCCTGACGGCCTCCACCCGTTTTTTTCTGAAGTAAGCCTCTTCCTGCCGGCAATAGTCACGCATCTCCGCGTAGCGGCCTTCCTGCCTCAGTCCCTCGGCCTTCAGTTCGGCCAACGCCAGACGGCCGTTTGTGCCAAGCCGGCGGGGATAGTGACGCACCAGGCTGTCTATGCACGCTATCATGCGTCCGTAATGTCCGTCGGCCCGCGAAAGGGCCATGTCACAATAGAGCCGCACGTAAACGGGAAAACTGCCGGCATGCTGCCGATAGAGCGGACGCAATTCGCCGACATCGCCGCGAGCCGCGAGCAAGGCGGCCCGTGCGGTCAGGGAATCGGACACGGCAGCCCGCACCGTGCCGACGGCCATGAAGAGAAATATTCCGGTCAAGAGAAGTTTTTTCATAAAGCAAACGGATTAAGAATACGACGGGACGAATGCGACACCCGCCCCTCCGTGTCTGCAAACTTACAAAAAAAGCACGAGACAGAAGAACAGGCAGAACCTATTCCAGCAGCAGGAAGGCTGTGGTTTTCCGACAGCTCTCCTTCCGTCCCGCATGATCGGCTCGCGGTGCTCCACACGGAGAGGGACTTCGGAACAGACCGTGCAGGTCACATAGCCGTCCTCTTCATTCTGCGAGATGTCCGGCACCAGACGCTGCAACTCCTTACATGGAGAGCCTCCTTTTCAGAACGGTAAAACAAACGTCCGGTCCGGTGGGAATAATCGTCCCGCAAACGCTTCACGTTTAGCGCCGATAAGACCGGAAGCCTTTTTCGTCCAACTGTAAACGAAAGTTAAACGGTATTTGCATTTCGTCCGCCGATGTATTATATTTGCACTACCAAAATAGAAGAACCCTGAAAAGCCGCCTAATGGGCGGTTTTTTTCGTTGCTTAACGTGAAAAAAACATCCGATCTTTTTTAAAAAAGGTCCCATCTTGTTCAAAAAAGATACTATGTTGTGAAAAACAGGTCCGGTCCCGTCCATTTTACGAAAAGCGTCCAAGTTAAACATTATGGAAGTATGTTAAATTTTACGCGTAAGATTTAACGATTAAAAAATCATAATCCGTAATCTTGCATCAATTGGCCTTTCAGAAACGAACAGGCCCCTTGGGGCGATGACGGATATTTCCGGTGCTTCGGTACCGGCACAAGAAAATTCCACCGGCACAGCAGGAACCGGCAGACACAGGTTTCTGTCGGAAGTGAAGGCTTTTGTGAAAAAAAATGATTAGCTTTGCGAAATAAGCCGGAAAAGAAAAATGTTGGAACATTTTTTTATAGGAAGCGTTATCGCACTGTACGCCGTTCTTGTGCTTAGCACGGTGGCCGTTGTTGTGCTCGAAAACCGGCAACCGGCAAAAACCATTGCCTGGATCGTGGTGCTGGTGGGCCTGCCGGTGGCGGGGCTGGTGTTTTTCTATTTTTTCGGGCAGAACGTACGAAAGGAACGTTTCCTTCACCGCAACAATTACGGCCGGCTGGCACGGCGCATGACTGCGGAAAGCCGCGGTGGCGGAAACTGCCCGCTGCCTGAGGCCTACACGCCGCTGATACGCCTGTTCGGACGGAAACGACAGGCCGCGCTCTCGGGCGGCAACGAGGTGACACTGCTAAACGACGGTCAGGAGTTCATGACCGCCCTGCTGCGCGAAATAGCCGGAGCGAAAGACCACATACACCTGGAAACCTATATCATTGAAAACGACGCCGTGGGCCGCCTGCTGCGCGACGCGCTGTCGGAAGCCGCGGCACGCGGCGTAGAGGTGAGGCTGATCTACGACGACGTGGGATGCTGGAACGTGGGAAATGCCTTTTTCGAATCGTGCATACGTTCGGGAATCCACGCGGAGCCTTTCCTGCCGGTGCGCTTCCCCAGCCTGACGCACAAGGTGAACTACCGCAACCACCGCAAAATCTGTGTGGTGGACGGCCGGACAGGATTCATCGGCGGCATGAATCTGGCACTCCGCTACGTGAGCCGCCGCGAAGGGCCATGGCACGACCTCCAGCTCCGCCTCCGGGGCGGTGCCGTGGGCGATCTGCAACGCATATTCCTGAACGACTGGGATTTCGTGACGGGCGAGGCTCCGGAGGCGGCGCGCTTTTTTCCGGCAATGGAAGAGAACGGCCACACAGGCGCACTGGTACAGATCGTATCGGCCAATCCCGCCACCCGCTATCCCGAAATCATGTACGGCCTGACACGGGCCATACAGAACGCCCGGAGCTACCTGTACGTACAGACTCCCTACTTCATGCCGACGGAACCAGTGCTCCAGGCCTTGCAGTCGGCAGCCATGAGCGGAGTGGACGTGCGCCTGATGGTGCCGCAGAAACCGGACGCCTTCTTCCTGCGCTGGGCCAACGACAGCTATTTCGAGGACGTGCTGAAAGCCGGTGTGCGCGTGTTCCGCTACCGCTCACGCTTCCTGCACAGCAAATGCGTGGTGGCGGACGACGACTGGTGTACGATAGGCTCGTCGAATATGGATTTCCGAAGTTTCGAAAACAATTTCGAAGCCAACGCCTTTGTGTACGACCGGGAAGTGGCGCAGGCTGCAAAAGCCGTTTTTCTTGCAGACCTGCGGGAATGCGAGGAGATTTTGCCCGAAGTGTGGGAAAAACGCTCTTACAGACGGCGCATTCTGGAATCGGGCACAAGAATTTTTTCCCCTTTAATGTAGATATGTCCATGCCAAGATTTTTCCTGTTCCTCCTGCTATTGACACTCCCGGGCGCAGACTGCCTGAAGGCACTCCCCATAGACGAGGCGCAGGCCCGCGACATCGCGGCCGCGCTCCTGAAACAGAAACGGTATGTCCGCGCCGGCCGACTGGCGGGAACGGAACTGGCCTTGCGGCGCTCCACGGCCACGGACTATCTTTTCACCTCCCCCTCGGGCCATTTCGTTCTGGTGGCGGCCGACGACCGGCTGCCCTCCCTGCTGGGCTACGGAAAGGCGGGAAGGGGCACCTTGCCGCCGGCCCTTTCGAACCTGCTGCGAGGGACGGAAGCCCGGCTGCCGGCCCTTCACGGAAAAGCGGCCGCGCGAAACTACCGGCAGGAACCGGTACCGCCCCTGCTCAGCGCCGTGCGCCATCAGGAGGCACCCTTCAACGGCTGTTGCCCGTTCTACAAGGCCGACGACGGCAACGTGAGCGAAGAGCGTTGCGTAGTGGGCTGCGTGGCAACGGCAATGGAGGAAATCATCAGCTACTACCGCCGCGAGGTTGTCCTGCTCGATACGCTGCACGGCTGGACCACGCCCCACTATGACATTCCCGACATATTGCCCGGAACGCGCGTAGACACCCGGCTCGTCAGAGACCGTTACGATGCGGGAACGTTTACGGAAGAGGAGGCCGATGCCGTAGCGCGCCTGTCGTACTTCTGCGGCGTGGCGGCGCGGATGAACTGGGGCACACACGAGAGCGGAGCGCGCATAGACCGGCTCGTTGAACCGCTGCGGCGGGCTTTCGGCTACCAGTACGTACACTATTTAGACAGCTACAAATACGACCCGCAAGAGTGGATATCGCTATTAGAGAACGAGATTCTATCCCGCCGCCCCGTGCTGTATGCCGCCTATACGATGCACATGGGAGGCCACGCCTTTGTGCTGGACGGACTGGACGACGAAGGCCTGTTTCACGTGAACTGGGGATATGGCGGCGATTTCGACGGTTTTTTCCGTCTGGACGTGCTCAACTCGGGCGAGCCGGCCCATGACCGGACGGAAGAAGGCAGCACCATGGGATTTTTCTGCAATCAGGAGGCGCTGCTGCTCTGTCCCGACGCAACAGACGCGGTGCTGCCCGACACGCTGCGGCGCACGGGACTGGAAATCGCCGTGGACTCTCTCCGCTTCGACCTGCCGCCCGAAACGGGAAAATATACCCCGCTGCGCCTTTACCTGCGCAACACGGCAGACTATGCCGTCACCACGCCGCTGGAACTGTTCACCAACGCAGCGGCCGACACGGCCTTCTTCGAACAGGGAGACTACATCGCCCTGACGGGCGGAACGCTGGAAGCCGGCGAGACGCGGATGTTTCCCGTCAGGGTCCGCTTCAACCACGGCGGAAACCGCGTGCTGCGCATCTCGCCCGACGACATCCATCTGATCCATGAACAGCCCCTGACCGTCGGCGGCGGACGGGCCGCGCGCCTCACCTTCGAACCTCCCCGCCTGTCTTTTCCCGAAAACACCGTCCTGCATGTACGCCTGAGCCTGAGCAACGAAGCAGGGGCCGGCCGCGCGGGCCACATCGTGACCTACGACCTTTGCGAGGGAAAAGGCGGGGAAGACGCTCCGGTGAGCATCCGCCACGGACATTATATATACACGGCCGCCGGAGCGGCGCAGACGGACACCGTGAGCTTCCGCGGCCTGACTCCGGGAGGCGAATACACGTTGCAGGTGCGCTGCCCGTGGGCCATGGTGCAACGCGTCACCTTCACGGTGCCAAACGACATGACAGGCATTTGCGACTCCCCCGCAGATACGGACCGCGCCACGGAAGTATGGTTCCGTCCGGACGGCCGCAGAGTGCGGCCGCCCCTGCAACCCGGAACGTATATCCGCCGCCGGGAAAACGAAGTGCGGAAAATACTGATAGAATAGAAACACATACTTATAACCCTGAAATAAATTCTTATCCACATGTCTTGCTTGAAAAATTATATCGCAGAAAACGAGCCCCGCTTTCTGGAGGAACTGTTCAGTCTGATACGCATACCGAGCATCAGCGCGCTGCCGGCTCATGCCGGTGACATGTTGCGCTGTGCGGAACGCTGGCGCGAACTCCTGCTGGCCGCCGGTGCCGACCGGGCCGAGGTGATGCCCAGCCAGGGAAACCCGCTGGTCTTTGCCGAGAAGCACATCGCGGACGACGCTCCGACGGTACTGGTTTATGCCCACTACGACGTGATGCCGGCAGAGCCGCTCGAACTGTGGAAGAGCAACCCTTTCGAACCGGAGGTGAGGGACGGATGCATCTATGCCCGCGGCGCTGACGATGACAAGGGACAGGCCATGATCCAGGTAAAGGCTTTTGAATATCTGGTGCGCAACGGCCTGCTGCGCCACAACGTGAAATTCATTTTCGAAGGCGAGGAAGAGATCGGTTCGCCCAGCCTGAACGCCTTTCTTGCGGAACACCGCGAACTGTTGCGCACGGACGTAATCCTCGTCTCGGACACAAGCATGCTGGGAGCGGACCTGCCCTCGCTCACCACGGGACTGCGCGGCCTGGCCTATTGGGAAATAGAGGTGACCGGTCCTTCGCGCGATCTGCATTCGGGCCATTTCGGCGGAGCCGTGGCCAACCCGGCACTGGTGTTGTGCGAGATGCTGGCACAGGTCGTGGACAATGACGGCCGTATCACGGTACCGGGATTCTATGACGAGGTGGAAGAGGTGCCTGCCGCCGAGCGCGAAATGATCGCTGCCATCCCCTTCGACGAGGAAGCCTACAAGAAAGCCATCGGAGTGAACAGCCTGCGCGGCGAAAAAGGCTACTCCACCCTTGAGCGCAACTCCTGCCGCCCGTCTTTCGACATCTGCGGACTGTGGAGCGGCTATACGGGCGAAGGAGCTAAAACGGTATTGCCATCACGCGCCTGTGCCAAGGTGTCGTGCCGTCTGGTGCCCCACCAGCGGCACGAACGCATCTCGCGGCTGTTTGCCGACTACTTCCTGTCGCTGGCCCCGGACTGTGTCCGCGTGAAGGTGAATCCCCTGCACGGCGGCGAAGGATACGTATGCCCCATTACGCTACCGGCCTATCAGGCTGCGGAGCGCGGTTTCGCCGAGGCTTTCGGCCGGAAGCCTCTGGCCGTCCGGCGCGGCGGCAGCATTCCCATCATCAGCGACTTCGAGCGGGAACTGGGCGTAAAGACCGTGCTGATGGGCTTCGGACTGGAAAAGGATGCCATCCACTCCCCCAACGAGAATTTCAGTCTGGAAATCTTCCGCAAAGGCATTGAGGCCGTCGTAGGGTTCCATCTGCATTTCGACAAACTCTGAAGCAGCATAGCTCCCCCATGAGAAAGCTTTTGCTTCTTTTCTTCGCGGGCTGGTGTGCCGCTACCGGCACTCTTCCGGCACAGGAACTTCTGCCCCGCCCCCGCCGCGCCGTTTTCGGAAAAGGTACGGTGCGGTGCAACGCCGTCAGGCGGGACTGCATGCCGGCCGAGACAGGCGCAGGCGCCCGTCTGCTTTTCTCTGAACTTTTTCTGGATTCCATTCCAGAAAAAGGATGTCCGGTGCTGCACCTCTCGGTATTTTCCGCAGATTCCCCCGAAGCCTACCGGCTCCGGATCACGCCAGACAGCGTTGTTGTCCGCGCGGCCTCCGGCGAAGGCTTTCTGCGTGCCGCCCAGACTCTGCGGCAGCTCTCCGACGGCAAACGCCTCCCCTGCTGCACCATCGAGGACAGTCCGGCGTATGCCTGGCGCGGCGCGATGCTGGACGTGTCGCGGCACTTCTTCCCGCTCTCCTTTCTGAAAAGACAGATCGATGCCCTTTCCCGCTTCAAGATCAACCGCTTGCACCTCCATCTGACGGATGCCGCCGGCTGGCGCATCGAAATCAAGAGCCGCCCGAAACTGACGGAACAGGCGGCATGGCGGCCCCAGGCCTCGTGGAAGGCGTGGTGGAACGGCCGCCGCGACTACTGCACCCGCGAAACTCCCGGTGCCTACGGCGGATTCTACACCCGCGAAGAGCTGAAGGAACTGGTGCGCTACGCCTCATTGCGGGGCATCGTCATCATTCCGGAAATAGAGATGCCGGGCCATTCGGAGGAGGTGACGGCCGTCTATCCCGAACTCTCGTGTACCCACCGCCCGCACGGGGAAGCCGATTTCTGCCCGGGCAACGAGGCCACGTTCGCCTTTGTCGAGGAGGTACTACAGGAGGTAATGGAGATTTTTCCCTCGGAATACATCCACGTGGGCGGCGACGAGGCCGAGAAGAAAGCATGGCCCTCCTGCCCGCTCTGCCAGCGGAGAAAAGAGGAGCTGGATCTGGCCTCCACAGACGACCTCCAGGCCTGGATGATGCGGCGCGTGGGCGATTTTCTCCTTGCCCGCGGCCGCAAGATGATAGGCTGGGACGAGATCACGGCCGACAGTCTTTCCGGCAATACGGTCGTAATGGTGTGGCGCGGCGAGGAGCGGGCCGCCGAGGCCGTCCGGCGGGGACACGACGTCATCCTTGCGCCGGGTTCCCACTGCTATTTAGACAGCTATCAGGACGCGCCGCACACACAGCCCGAAGCCATAGGCGGCCTGCTGCCTCTTGAACGGGTGTACTCCTACCGGCCCGGAGAAACGCTGGATGCCGCCGGCCAACGGCACGTCCTGGGCGTCCAGGGAAATCTCTGGACCGAATACATCGCCACGGAGGAGCACGCCGAATACATGCTCTATCCCCGCATGCTCGCGATAGCGGAAACCGGATGGACCGGCAACAGGAAAGGAACATACGCCGACTTCCGGAAAAGGGCACAGGCCGCTACCGACCGCCTGCACCGCGAACTGGGCATCCGCCCCTTCGACCTGAGAAAAGAAACCGGTCCCCGGCCCGAGAGCCTTACACCCCTGCACCACAAGGCCGTGGGAGCGAAAGTCAGCTACCGCCACACCTTCAGTCCCTACTACCCCGCCGCGGCCGAAGCCACGCTCACCGACGGACTGCGGGGCGGCTGGAACCACGGCGACGGCCGCTGGCAGGGTTTTGTAGGCAAAGAGGGGCTCGATGTATTGATCGACCTGAAACAACGGCAGAAGATAAGCCGCGTGGAAGTCTCGTTCATGCAATCGGCCGGAGCCGAGATATTCATGCCCGCCGTGCTCACCTTCTACACATCAGATGACGGCGAGAACTTCACCCCGATAGGCCTCTTCCGGAAAGAGCCGGAAAAGACCGACCGGCCCGTCTACGAACAGCGCATCTGGAAAGGGAAATCCCGAACACGCTACCTGCGCGTACAGGCACTTCCCGGAAAGCAGGGCGGATGGATTTTTGCCGACGAAATTGCCGTTTTCTAAAAAGAAAAGCAAGCGGAATCCGGCAAAATTTGTATTTTTGCGAAAAGAAAAAGCAAAAAAGAAACAATCTGAAACTTCAAAACAAAACAACAGCACCATGAAACTGAAAATTGCAGTACTCGCCGGCGACGGTATAGGCCCCGAAATATCGGCACAGGGAGTGGCCGTGATGTCCGCCGTATGCGACAAGTTCGGACACGAAGTCTCCTACGAGCAGGCACTGTGCGGCGCCGCGGCCATCGACGCCACCGGCGATCCGTTTCCCGAGGAGACCCTGCGCATCTGCCGGCACGCCGATGCCGTCCTGTTCTCGGCCGTAGGCGACCCCAAATACGACAACGACCCCACAGCCCCCGTGCGTCCCGAACAGGGCCTGCTGGCCATGCGCAAGCAGTTAGGTCTCTTTGCCAACATCCGGCCCGTCGAGACATTCGACTGTCTGGTCCACAAATCGCCGTTGCGCGAGGAACTGGTGAAAGGTGCTGATTTCATCTGCATCCGCGAACTGACCGGCGGCATGTATTTCGGCGAAAAACTCGAAGGCGACGAACGCGCCTACGACACCAATGCCTATACACGTGAGGAAGTGGCACGCATCCTGAAAGTGGCCTACGAATACGCACGCCGCCGGCGCAAACACCTCACCGTGGTGGACAAAGCCAACGTATTGGCCTCCAGCCGCCTTTGGCGCCGTGTGGCCCAGGAAATGGCCCCGCTCTATCCCGACGTCACCACCGACTACATGTATGTGGACAATGCTGCCATGCGCATGATTCAGGAACCGCGGTTCTTCGACGTGATGGTAACGGAAAACACCTTCGGCGATATCCTCACCGATGAAGGGTCCTGCATCACAGGCTCGATGGGCCTGTTGCCCAGCGCCTCCACAGGCGAAAGCACCCCCGTCTTCGAACCCATCCACGGCTCGTGGCCCCAGGCGCGTGGACTGAACATCGCCAATCCGCTGGCACAGATCCTGTCCGTAGCCATGCTCTTCGAACATTTCGGCCTTCAGGAAGAAGGAGCCCTCGTGCGCCGGGCGGTCAACGCCAGCCTCGACGCCCACGTCCGCACCCCCGAGATTCAGGTGGAAGGCGGAGAAAAATACAGTACGCGCGAAGTGGGCGAATGGATCGTCAGCTGGATCCGCAAGAACTAAACGCAGCGCAACTGACCTCAAAGCAGCATTTGAAAAAGACGGATAAAAGCCTTCAGCAATTCGAATTGCCGAGGGCTTTTTCCATTATCACAGTGTTTCAATGCGGTTCCTTACACACAGCCACGACAGCATTCTCAAAATTCTCACGATCAACTGGAAAACCCAGGCGCGGATGACCCCTGGGGCCAAAGTTGATCTGCCCCCCCGAAGCCAAAATAGGGCTGACCCCTGAAGAGTTTGGCCGACGGGGTCAGTTTTATTTTGGTTTATCTGCCTTTGAAGGCTTTGAGTTTACGGACGCTTTCGCCGGTGAGCGTGATACGGTGTGCGGTGTGGACGATACGGTCGAGGATGGCATCCGCCACTGTGGTGTCGCCGATGGCGTCGTACCAGTCCAGTTCGGGGAGTTGTGATGTGACGATGATTGACTTGCGTCCGCTTCGGTCTTCGATGATTTCCGTCAGGTGCGCGCGCTCCTTAGCGTCTAGGGGAACCAGAAAGAGATCGTCGAGGATAAGGAGTTGCGTTTTCTCGAGTTTCTTCAGTTCCGTCTCGATTGTTCCTTTGTTTTTGGCGATTTTCAGAGTGCCCATCAGTTTGGAGGCGTTTGCGTACAGGACACGCATTCCGGC
>Ga0209694_1000406_pt1 | contig 72564 bp, 73 predicted proteins | sample GluameincwithD2O_FD_187499 | JGI IMG/M metagenome (GOLD analysis project Ga0209694, IMG submission 187499) | Mouse cecum microbial communities from Vienna, Austria - Glucosamine amended microcosms incubated with D2O (SPAdes) (version 2) | ecosystem: Host-associated > Mammals > Digestive system >... | reverse complement strand
AATTGTCCGTCAAAGCAAGAGAAAAAAAGCGGTAGCTACAAAATCATAAAAAAAGAAAAGGCAATATTCGCTTTATTTAAAGCAGATATTGCCTTTTTCGCTATAAAAAACTGGCAAAGACCGGATTTTATACTCCTCGATCTTTCTTCTAGTGTAGCATTTAATCCGAATGACTACACGTACAACGAAAAAAGAACGATTCAACCCGAATCGTTCTTTGTCAGATCAATCGCTTAATAACGTACAAACCAAACGAGAATACTCGATCGGATCTTGGATCGGGAAGCCTTCGATCAATAAAGCTTGATCATATAAAACTTTCGTGATCTCCTTTGCTTTTTCTGGATCCGATTCATAAGAATTTTGCAGCTTTGCAAAAATCGCGTTGTTCGGATTGATCTCTAAGATCCGTGTCGCTTTCATCGGTGGCATTCCTGCATTTCCATTTTGAGCCGACAAGGCAGCATAGACTTTTTCCATTTCAAAAGACATGCCATTGCCTGCGACCAATGTCACTGGATCATCCACAAGACGAGAAGATAAACGCACGTCTTCAACCTCGCCCTTCAGTGTCTCTTTCATAAAATCAAGCAAAGATTGATTGGATTGCGTCTTTTCTTCAAGCTCCTTCTTCTCTTCTTCGCTATCAAGATCTAGATCGCCTTGAGAAGCGTTTTGGAATGGATGTTCACGATACTCCATTAATGTCTGTACGACAAATTCATCCACTTCCGCATTGAAAAGAAGCACTTCAAAGCCTTTCGACTCCAACTTTTTAACGATTGGAAGTTTCTCCATCAACTCTAGAGAAGAACCCGTGACATAATAGATCGGCTTTTGATCTTCCTTCATTCGATCCACATATTCAGAAAGTGTAGTCAGCTGTCCATCTTTCGTGCTGTTGAACAAAAGCAAATTCTCTAATTTATCCTTATCTTGCCCAAAATTGTTATAAACACCAAATTTCAGATCAAGACCAAAGTTCTTCCAGAACGTCTCATATTCTTTACGATCTTTGACAAGCATGCTCGATAATTCGTTGAGCACTTTCTTTTCGATCCGATTTCGAATGATCCTTAATTGATGATTTTGCTGAAGCATTTCACGCGAAATATTCAAAGATAGATCTTGCGAATCTACCAAGCCCTTGACGAATCGCAAATAATCGGGCAAAAGCTCTTCGCAATGATCCATAATGAACACGCCCCGAGAATACAATTGTAGACCTGGTTTATAATCTTGCGAGTAAAAGCCCGTTGGAATATGACTAGGAATATAAAGAAGCGCTGTAAAACTGACATTTCCCTCAACATTGAAGAAGATCGTCTTCATTGGATCTGAATAATCGTAAAAATGTTCTTTATAGAATTGATCGAACTCTTCTTTCGTGATCTCCGATTTTGGACGCTTCCATAATGGAACCATAGAATTGAGCGTCTTGTTTTCTTTAACCGTTTCATATTCAGGAACTTCTTGATCTTTTGTGCTCTCGATCATCCGTTCCACTTCCACATCCATCTTGATCGGATAGCGGATAAAATCTGAATACTTTTTGACGAGATCGCTAATTTGATTCGAGTCTAGATATTGCGAATAGCGCTCCGTATCGTCATCTTCTTTCAAGCTCAAGATAACTGTCGTACCATGCCCTTCTTTGATCGCTGGCTCGATCGTATATCCATTCGCGCCGTCGCTTACCCATTCATAAGCTTCATCGCTTCCTGCTTTTTTCGAAATCACTTTGACTTCTTTCGCAACCATGAATGCCGCATAGAAACCAACACCAAATTGGCCAATGATATCGACATCGCTCTCGCCTTTTTCTTTTTTCGCCAATTCCTCTTTAAAAGCTAAAGAACCACTTTTTGCGATCGTTCCTAAATTTTCTTCTAGCTCTTCTTTATCCATACCGATCCCATCGTCTTGGATCGTCAGCAGCCGATTTTCAACATCCAATTGAATATTGATCGCAAGATCTCCTAGATCTTGATGATTTTGCAACGCATAATAATAATATTTATCGATAGCGTCGGACGCGTTTGAAATCAGTTCTCGCAAGAAGATCTCTTTATGCGTATAGATCGAATTGATCATAAGATCGAGCAGACGTTTCGACTCTGCCTTGAATTCTTTTTTTTCAGCCATACTTTCACTCCTTTTAGCACTCTTTTAGCAAGTATGCTAATATGGTACACCCGAACGCGTACACTGTCAAAAATTATGCTGAGTAGCTTTTTTCTTTTAAGATCTCGGTGACAAATTCCCAATCCGCCTCGCTTTCCTCTTTTGTATGCTCTTTATACGCACCAAGATATGGCGTAAAACCAAGACGAGAATACATAAAGATTGCTGCATAAGATTGAGATTGCGTTGCCAAGTACAATGGATAGCGACTTGGGATCGAATCATAATGCACACAAAGCTTTGAAAGCATGGCCCGCGCGATTCCTTGATGCTGGGCTTGTTCCAAAACAGCGACATAGTGGACACGTAGTCGTTCTTCCTCAAAATGATGTCCTGGCCATAAGCCCGCGGATGCGACCAACGTTCTTTCTTCATCGACCACAAATAAAAAGTTATCTTCAAAAAATGCGCGATCCTTTTCCAAAAACCGAGAAAGACACCTTTTTGCCTCCTCTAGCGAATCAAACAAATTGCACGCATATTGTAATTGGCACCAAGGCTCAAACAAGGCATCCTCATAGGGAATATAAGAATACCCCTTTTTAAGAGGGATTTCTTTTTCTACTCTTCTTTTTGGGATAACCATCAATACATTTCGATACGGTATATCACGATCTAACACACTCATAGTGACTCCTCCTTGGATATTAGTATAACATAATTAAGTAAATATTTTTTCAACTTGTTATATCAATATGATTTTGTATATGATATACTACTACCGGAGGGAAGAACAATGAATCTGATTCAATTACCTAAAACCGAAAAAGAACTTGCAAAATATTTTGACCACACTTGTTTGAAAGCCTATGCGACAAACAAAGACTTAGAAAAACTGTGTGAACAAGCCAAAACGATCGACTGTGCGATGGTCGCCATCAATACCGTATGGACCAAACCATGCAAAGAATGGCTGAAAGACACCGATGTCCATGTGGGTGCTGCGATTTCCTTTCCTTTAGGCCAATCCGGCTTAGAAAGCAAGCTTTATGAATGCGAGCAAGCCATCAAAGATGGCAGCGACGAAATCGACTACGTGATCCATATTGGAAAAGCGAAGATGCATGATTGGGAATATATCGAAAATGAAATGCGTCAAATGGTCGAACTCTGTCATAAATACAACGTACCATGTAAAGTGATTTTCGAAAACTGCTATTTAGATAAAGAAGAAATCAAGAAACTATCTGAGATCGCCAAACAAGTACGCCCTGACTTCATTAAAACAAGCACTGGATTTGGAGAAAGCGGAGCGAAAGTAGAAGACGTCAAGCTCATGAAAGAAACAGTGGGAGACGATGTCAAAGTCAAGGCAGCCGGAGGGATCCGCGATTGGGAAACTTGCAAACAAATGATCCTTGCTGGCGCAAGCCGGATCGGAACAAGTTCGTCATTAAAGATCTTAGAAGAATTCAAAAAGGAGGCATAAGAATGAAACCTCTAGTGTTAGAGCCGATCCCAGATTATACGATTTGGGGCGGCGATACGATTTCCACCTTCAGAAACGCGGATAAAAACTATGGTACATGGTGGGAAGTGAGCGCCCATCCATATTGCACGAACAAGATCAAAAGAGAAGAAAAAACACTTCAGCAATATATCGATGAAGATCCTGAAAAAATGCTTGGAAAAGGTCTTGATCTCCACGAAATGCTCCGCGTCGCTTTTTTAGACGCTAAAGACCAGCTTAGCATTCAAGTCCATCCATACGATACCTACGCACAAGAGCACAACCATGATTATGGAAAAGACGAAAGCTGGTATATCATTCAAGCAAAACCCGGCGCCAAACTTGTCGCTGGCACAAAAACAAAGGATCCTGATCAGATCAAAAAGGCTCTCGAAGAACAAACGATCGAAGACCTTCTCAATTATGTAGAAGTCAAACAAGGAGATTACATCGATATTCCTTGCGGAATGCTCCACGCACTTGGCAGTGGTATCGTCGCCTTGGAAGTCGGAACAAATTCAAATACAACGTATCGTTTTTATGACTATCATCGAAAAGATAGTCAAGGAAAAGAAAGACCACTTCATCTCAAGGAATCGTTTGATGTCGCGGATTTCTCAAAAAAACCAACATTTGTTCCAGCAAAGAAGGAAACTAGAAGAATTGGAGACACGACAAACTATACAGTGGATGAAGTTTTCGTGAAGGAAACGCCATTGAAGCTAGAAACTAACGGCCGCTATTTCTTGATTTCTAATCTGGGGGAAGAGACGATCCTCTATACAGACGGAAACGAGACAAGACTTGGAAAATGGGAATCCGCATTTATTCCTGCCGCCCTTTCTTGTGTTACAATAAATAAAAATGCTCACGTTCTTGTGAGCCGCACGAAAGGTAACAAAAAATGAAAACAATTTTAATCACAGGAGCCAATGGATATCTCGCTTCTTATATTTATCTTTTGAACAAAGACAAATTTCATTGGATCCGTATGACTCGAAAGGACGCTGATCTAAGCGATCCTGAAAGCGTAAAAAAATTTGTTGAATCCCAAGATTTTGATATTTGCTTCCATACGGCAGCTAATGCGACAACAGCTGTGTGTGAAGAAAATCCTGAACTCGCCCAAAAGATCAATGTTGAATCGACAAAAGCGATCGTAGATGTATGTAAAGAAAAAAACGCGAAATTGATCTTCTGCTCAACAGAACAAGTTTTTAACGGCAAAGAAAACCACGGTCCTTTTTCCGAAGAGGAACAACCAAAAAGTGTGACTGTATATGGAAAAAACAAGATCGAGTGTGAAAACTATATTTTAAACACGCTGGATGACGCGGTGATCTTGCGCTATTCATGGATGATGGGCCTCTCCTTTCCTGGAATCAAGGCTTCGCCAAACCTTGTCGCCAATGTGATGAACGCGATTTTGCGCCAAACACCGACCTTGTTTACTGTCAACGAAAAACGATGCCTCACCTACGCTCGTCATTTGGCGGAGCAGTTCGTTTTGATTTGCGAACTGCCTGGCGGCATCTATCACGTAGCAAGCCAAAACGATCATTCAACCTACGAGAGTGCTCGTTTTATTGCTGAAACGATCGGCGCAAGCGCAGATGAAATCGAATCCTATATCGTGCCAAATTATGATCGTTATGCCGATCGGTTCCGCGACTATCGATTGAATGCGGATAAATTGAGCCAATATGGTATCGTGTTCGGCACATTTGAAGAAGATGTGCTGCAGATCCTCACTGATTTTAATTGGAGAAAAAAATGACCTTAAGCGAATTAGCCGTACAAGAATATACAAACGGTTTCAACTGTTCCGAATCGATCATCCGCGCTTCCAACGACTATTATGATTTAAATCTCCATGAAGAAGACATGAAAATGATGGCTGGTTTTGGTAGCGGGATGTATACAGGACTGACGTGTGGTGCTTTGAGCGCGAGCATCGCCGCTCTTTCCAAGAAGATCATCGAAACAAAAGCGCATGATCAATTGGATGAGATCCGTCCTTTGTCACAGAAAGTCGTGGCCAGCTTCAACAAAAAATTAGGCCATACCCAATGCGCCCAAATCAAGCCAAAACATTATACGAAAGAACATAAATGCAAAGAAACAGTGCGTCTAGCGGCTCAATCTTTGGAAGAGGTTCTTTCCCAAGAACTCTAAGCGGAATCTTTCCGCTTTTTGTTTGCAGAAAAAACGGGCTGTGCTATACTGACGTTTAACGAGGTAAAAAAATGAAAATCGCATATTGTATCCATTATTTAGGAAAATCCTTCGATGAGCTTTCGGAAAATGTTGATCAGCTCATCGACCAAGGAGATGATGTATTTGTAATGATCAACGACGACGATTTAAGAGATCAAATGGTAATTACGTACGCGGATGAACCCGCCTTGCATGTCTCACAGATCCAGCAACAAGCGCTTCATGGCGACCTCTCGCTGCCAAGAGGGCAGATCGTGCAGCTAAGAAATGCTTTGGATGCTCAGATCAATGAAAAAAAATCGTATGACCGTTTTATTCTTCTGACCGATGGTATGCTTCCTCTTAAATCTAAAGAAGAAATCGTACGCTACCTAGACCAATATCCAGATCAAGATATTTACTATATCAAGGCGACATCGCAAGAAGATCCTTCCTTAAAAAAGCGCTTTGAAAACTATGCCTTTTTCACCAATACGCTAAGCTTTCAAAAAAGCAAAATGGTCAAAGGCATGAATACGATTACCTCAAAGCTCGTTCATAATTTTAAGAAAAGGGAAATCGAAGATACGCTCGTCCTTTCATATCCATGGTTCATCTTGACAGAAAAGAGCGCTCGAGCTTTAGGGGATGCATTCCCGTATTGTTCGAATACGTTTAAAATGTGCCTCTATCCGGAAGAATTGGCGATCGCGACGATGCTGCGGAAGTTTTCTGATGTCAAGCATCATAACGAATCCGTTTGGGTCGTTGGAAAAAATGGCGAATATCAATTTCAAGAACCGATCGAACCGCTTAGCGAAGAAGCTTTGCGTTCCCATCCAAAGGCTTTGTTTGGGGCCACGATCCATCCAGAAACGAACCTTTCGATCTATCAAGATTATTTTGATGCATATTCCATCAACCAATGATTCGACTTAAAAATATAAAAGATCGCTGTTTTGAACAGCGATCTTTTTAGTCGTCCTCTTCTTCTTTTTTACGACGCTTCATCGGCTTTTTTTGATCTTGCTTTTCGAGCGTGTCCCAATCCGATTCTAATTGGGATTCGCTTTCGCTTGTATCAAAATAAGAGCCCTGCAAATCGTTGAGCTGTTTTTCTTTGATGCGCAGCCGCGCCTGTAATAGCCGCGCTCGTTTTTTTGCGCTTCTCAACATTCTGCCATATTCGCAAAAAGCGATAAAAGCGATCAAAAACAAGACACCACATACGATCAGTCCCCAAAGATAGCCTTGAAATTCATATTGCAAAAAAGCTGTCACGATACAGCAAGCCATGCAGATAAAGATCAAGAACATCGTAGAGCGGCAAGAGTTCGCGTATTTGCGGAAAAATCGATACTTTTCTTCTTCATTATCGATTTCTTTTTTATACTCTCCTTCATTTTGTAGATTTCTAAAAATGAACCAGCCCGCTTCATATTTTTTCTTTGCTGGCGCTTTCGCGATCAATTTCCAGCCTTCATTTTCCCATTTTCGCCATTCATCGGCAGAAGGTTCTTCTTTGAAGTAGTTGATCGAATAATAATATGGCTTTGGCTCTCCATGGACAAAATAATACTTTTTTCCGACATGGCGCACAAAATGGTAGCCTTCCTCGGATTGTTCGTTCAAATACTCTTCGATCAAAGGATATTGAGAAAGCAAAAACCGTTTACGGTCTTCATAGAGATCTTGTTCTTCTTCATCATAGAACTCATTCTCATATTCATCTTCCTCATCATCTTCTTCGTCGTCTTCGTCCTCTTCATCCTCTAGATCATCAGACTCGAGATATTCCCGTTCAACTTGGTCGATACGGATCGTATCGTTCTCATCTGTTTCATATTCCGCCTGCTCTTGATCTTCTTGTTCGCTTTCATCGATCTCTTCGACTTCTTTTTCAAAAACAGGATCTTCTTCAGGCTCATTGCGAGCTTCTTCGATTTGCTCTTCCACTGCTTGCTTCTTTTCAACATCCGCTTCGTTTTCATCACTTGGCGTGATAAGCTCCGCTTCAAGCACTTCTTCTTGCGGCACCCATTCTATGTCTTGCATACGGGTAGATTCCACTTTTTTTTCCACTGGCTTGATCCGGATCTCTTCTTGGATCACATCTTTTGTTTCATATGTATTCGTCTTCACCTTTACGTTGGCTTTGCGGCTCGCGCGCTTTCCAAAGATCTTCCGTTTTGGAGCTGACGTACGGTGTTCTTCATCGATCTCAAAGATGCTTGCTGCATCAAAATCACGCAATTCAGGTTCGCTAAATTGAATGGATGAAATTCTATCTTGCTGGTTCAGTTCTTCCAGTTCGTCTAAGGCACGACTTCTTTTTAAAGGTTTTTTTTCATCTGCCATTTAGATCACTCCATTTCTTTCTAACCTATTTTACGTGCATTCCTAAGGTTAGTCAATCCGAGAAACCCAGCAGCCATCTTGAAAGATCGGTACTTCCTTCCCGCCTAGGCATCGTGCAATGATCGATAGATCATCGCTGCCAACCATAAAATCAACATGTGTGCTAGAGACATTCAAACCAGCTTGCTCTTGGGCTTCTTCATCCATTTCCAAGCCGTTCTCAACACACTCCAAGTACGCTTTTCCCAGCGCAAAATGACAGGAAGCGTTCTCATCGAAGAGCGTATTATAAAAGAGCCTTCGCATCTTCGCGATCGGTGAATCGGCAGGAACCAAAGCCACTTCCCCTAAATATTTGGCTCCTTCATCCGTTTCTAGAATACTCTCCAAAACATCTTTGCCCACTTTCGCGTTATAGTCAACGACTTTTCCGTCTTTGAACTCAAACCAAAAATCTTCGATTCGATTTCCTTGATAGACAAGAGGCAAAGTCGCCACAAGCCTTCCATTCACTCCATACTTGAACGGTACCGAAAATATTTCTTCCGTAGGAATATTGGGCGAATAGGAAGGGGTCCCCTCGACTTGTAATTTAGAATCTCCACCAACGAACCGATAGTTTTCAGGAAGCCGGACTTCTAAATCAGTTCCGGCTTTATTTTTATACCACAAAGATTGGATAGAAAGTCCATTCAGCCAATTGAGATGGTCTTGAAAAGCATCTAGATGGTTTTGCCAATTTTCCAGCGTATATTCTTCATCGACCCTGCACGCTTGAAAGATCGAATCCCATAACGCGTCGATTGCTTCTTCTTTAGAAAGAGCGGGAAAGACTTTTTGTGCCCAAGAAGCTGTTGGGACGGCCGCGATACACCAAGACACCTTCATTTGGTCTATTTGTTTACGATACTCCTTGCTTGCCCTATTGAAGCTTTTCCGATACATCGTGATACGCTTTGGATCGGCATCACGCATCAAATCTGGATCATTGCCTGTAAGCGTTAAATAACAGGCTCCCGCTTGCGCGGTTTCGTCATAAAATAAACTCTCGCTCAAAAGAACGTTTTCGAAACAAGAAGGATCGGCATATAATAAATGATCGTGCTCGATCTGCTCGTCTTGATACTTTACGATCACATCCTTCGCTCCTTTTTTATACGCTTCTTTCGAAATAAGACGGACAAGCGGATACGCTTCTAGATTGGCGCGTACGACCACAAGCTGTCCATTGTGTACATTCAGCCCTTTTTCTATGATCAATTTCGCATACTGTTTCAATTTTTTTTCGTTCATTTTTATTCCTCTTTTTTCTTCTTTTTAGTATAACGCAAAAAAGCCGAGACATTCATCTCGACTTTTTTTCTTGGTGGATATCGTCTCTGATCGCATCCCAATCAATGTGGGAACAACTCGATCCACAGCTTGAACAATCTCCATGACAAGATGATCTAGGCTTTTTTAATACGCGGATGATCAAGATCACGACTATACTTAAAATGATCATAACAATCACATCGGCAATATTCATTTTCGATATCCTCCCTTCACGCTCAAGAGCGTACTTTATTCAATGAAAAGTCTTTCACAGAAATGTTGGACTTGTCTTCTGAATATCCTTTTCTAAACAGAAGATATAGAATACCTACCAACAAAACAAGCGCGACAACCGTAAAGAAGTTGAACGGAACTTCATGAAGTAAAAGACCTCCAAGTTGATAGACGATCAAAGAGATCGAATACGCAAACACACACATATAACCGATTGAGATCCATGTCCATTTCGCGTTGTTCATCTCTCTTTTGATCGCTCCCATCGCCGCGAAGCATGGCGCGCACAATAAATTGAACAACATGAAACTATAGGCTGTGATTGCAGAAAAATCAGCAGCGACCAAAGTCCAAATCTCATTGCCCTCTTCTGAAAGTTCGCCTCCAAAATTATAAAGTACGCCAAATGTATTCACGACTTCTTCTTTGGCGATCAACCCTGTAAACGTGGCGACTGTCGCCTTCCAAGCCATATCACCTACCCATCCAAGCGGATAGAAGATCCAAGCTAAGGAACGTCCCAGAAGCGCAAGCAAAGAGTTGTTGTTGTCGTCCACGAACGCAAAAGCCCCGTTCACAAATCCAAAGGACTGCAGGAACCATAAAACGATCGAAGATAATAAGATCAAAGTTCCAGCGCGTTTAATAAAAGAGAATCCTCTTTCCCAAGTGGAATGAAGCACATTGGAAAGAGAAGGAAAATGATAAGCTGGAAGTTCCATCACGAAAGGTGCTGGTTCGCCCGCAAATGCTTTGAATTTTTTAAGCATGATGCCAGATACCACCACAGCCGCGATCCCGATCACGAATGCGGAAGTAGCGACGAGCGAGCTGTTTCCAAAGATTGCCCCCGCAAATAAACCAATGATTGGCATTTTTGCTCCGCATGGAATAAAGCCTGTGGTCATGATCGTCAGCTTGCGATCTCGATCTTGTTCGATCGTTCGGCTCGCCATGATTCCTGGAACACCACATCCTGTTGCCACCAAAAGAGGAATGAAGCTTTTCCCCGATAAACCAAACTTTCTAAAAAGTCTATCCATAATAAAGGCGACTCTGGCCATATAACCGCAATCTTCTAAAATCGATAAGAATACGAACAAGACTAAGATCTGAGGGACAAAGCCCAATGTCGCGCCTACACCAGCAACGATACCATCTTTCAACAAAGAAGCTAAAATCGGATTGATATGAAAATATTGGATCACAGAACCCATCATTCCCGGTATCGTTTCTCCAAATAAAACATCGTTGGCCCAATCCGTGCCGATCGTACCAATCGAAAATGGGGTTGAACCCATCGCGATCGTATAGATCCCATACATGATCAGCACGAAGATCGGAAGGGCCAAGAATCGATTTGTTACGATCGAGTCGATGCGGTCGGAAACGCTCATCGCATGCTTCGTCCTTTTCCTTTTTACGCAATCTTGAATCAGTTTTTCGATAAAATCATAGCGTTGAGCAGTCAAGATGCTTTCAATATCGTCGTCAAACTCATTTTCGATCGCTTCGCGAAGCTTGGTTATTTTTTGTTGATCAGTCTTGGATAAAGAAAGCTCTTCAAGAATGCGAGAATCGTTTTCGAGTACTTTTAACGCATACCATCTTGTTTGCTTAGTTTCAGGCAGCAGACGTTGAATGGAACCAATCGCATCTTCGATCGATCTCGAAAACAAAAATGGCTTCTGCTCTTTTTTAGCGCTCTCGTTTTTCACTTGCTTCATCAAGGATTCCAAACCTTGTTTTTTTAAAGCAGAAACTTCTACGACTGGTGCGTTAAGCCAGCGCGCCAGCTTTTTGAGATCGATTTTATCTTCCACGATATCCATCATGTTCAAGCCCACGACGACTGGAATGTTCAGCTCAAGAAGCTGCGTCGTTAAATAGAGATTTCGCTCAAGATTGCTCGTATCCACTACATCTAAAATCACATCAGGATGTTCTTGGACTAGATAGCTTCGAGCTACGACTTCTTCTAAAGAATAAGGCGAGAGCGAATAGATGCCCGGAAGATCTTGGATCAAGATCGAAGGATCGTTTTTGTAAGTTCCTCCTTTTTTTTCGACAGTTACCCCTGGCCAGTTCCCTACTCTTTGTTTAGAGCCGGTCAAGGCGTTGAATAGAGTTGTTTTTCCGCAATTTGGATTTCCTGTTAAAGCTGCTTTGATTTCCATATTCTCTCCTCGTTTTTTTACTCTACTTCGATCTTGGACGCGTCTTCTTTTCGAATCGAAAGCTCATATCCGCGAATATTGAGTTCCATCGGATCTCCTAGAGGCGCGATCTTACGAACGAACACTTCTGTGCCTTTAGTAACGCCCATATCCATGATGCGGCGTTTTATGGCGCCTGCTCCGTGGAGCTTTTTGACGATGATCGTATCGTTTGGTTTACATGTATCCAGTGTTTTCATTGAATCTCCTTTCCGACCATGATTCTTTGCGCAAGCGCTGCATCTAAAGCGATTCGGATCCCTTTGATTTCAACGATCAAATTTTTCTGGATCGCGTTCTTGATCACGATCGATTCTCCCTCTACGATGCCAAGATTTCTTAAATGGGTTCGCATCGAATCTTTTCCTGTGATCTTCTCGATCGGATATACTACATCCACTTTGCAAAATGATAAAGGCATTTATCCCGATTCCTCCTTTATGTTAGAGTATACTAACTTCAAAGTTAGTATACTCTAACATAAAGTTATATTCAACTAACTTTTCGTCAAGCACTCGCAATTCTTTTTTAAACAAGATATGATAGGATGAAGCCAAGAGATAGATTATGAAAACGATACGCAATGGATGCGCGATGCTGGGCCTTATTGGAATGATGATCATTCTGGTCCACCGCCTATACACACCTCTGCCTGAAGAAGTGATGAAGATCACTTCCTTGATTTTATCCATTTGTCTTTCGATGGTTCTATTTTGCTCATTCACTTTATGGAATGAGAAACGCCGTCAAAAAAGGCACTTGTAGTCCAAGCAACGATCCGGCTATTTCCCTCCTCCTACACTACATTCTCCGGATCTTGGTGGCTGATTTATGATCAGCCTTTTCTTTTGGCATAATGAAAGAAAGAGAGAACCTATGCAAGAAATTTTAAAAATACTTACAAACGATCTAGGTCTTCCATCCAAAAACATTCAAGCCGTGCTCGATCTCCTTCAAGAAGGAGCAACGATTCCCTTTATCGCCCGGTATCGAAAAGAAAAAACAGGCAATATGAATGAAGATCAAATCAAAGAAATCGAGTCTCAATTCTCATATCAAAATAATCTCATGCAACGAAAAGAAGACGTGATCCGATTGATCGAAGAAAAAGGCCTGCTCAATGAAGAGCTTAGATCGAAGATCCTGAGCGCAAGAAAACTCGTCGAAGTGGAAGATCTTTATCGCCCTTATAAAGAAAAGAAAAAAACAAAAGCTTCAGAAGCGATCGCGAAAGGATTGTTGCCTCTTGCTGAAGCGATCCTTTCTCAAAAACAAACATCTTTAAAAGATCTGGTTTTTGCTTATTCAAAACTGCCAGCAGAAGAAGCGTTGGAAGGTGCCGGCTACATCATCGCGGAAAAAATCAGCGAAGACGCCGATCTTAGAGCTTGGATCCGAGATCAGATCTTAAAATATGGCTCGATCGCCTCTAAGATCAAAAAAGATGCCGAAGATCCAAAGCATACCTATGAGATCTACTACGATTTTTCTTGCCGTCTTAAGCGGCTAAAACACTTCCAAACGCTCGCCTTGAATCGAGGAGAAAAAGAAAAGATCTTGAATGTGCACCTTGAATATGATCTTGATTCGATCGAGCGCTACGCGATGCGGCGATGGATCCGCCCAGCGACTTCTCCAGCCCGAGCCTTTATCCAAGAAGCGATCAAGGATGCCCTCAAGCGTTTGATCTTGCCAAGTATCCAGAGAGAGATCCGTTCTATGCTTTCAGAAGAAGCGGATGATAAAGCGATCCAAACGTTCTCGATCAACTTGGAACATCTGCTGTTGACCCGTCCTTTCAAAAAAGCAAGAGTGCTCGGATTTGATCCCGCTTTTCGTACCGGGTGCAAGCTTGCGGTGCTCGATGAGAATGGAAATGTCTTAGCGATCGATGTGATCTATCCAGCCGCGCCGCATAACGATTTTGAAGGCTCAAAAAAGAAGATCGTCTCTTTATTGAAAAAATATAATGTTGACTTGATCGCCATTGGCAATGGGACTGCCTCAAGAGAATCAGAACGCTTCGTTTCAACGGTATTGAAGGAATTCCCTTCGGTCAAATATGTGATCGTCTCTGAAGCGGGCGCCAGCGTATATTCCGCCTCGAAGCTTGCGCAAGAAGAATTTCCCGATCTGAGTGTCGAAAAGCGTAGCGCCATCTCGATTGGAAGAAGGATCCAAGATCCTTTGAGCGAGCTTGTCAAGATCGAGCCTAAATCGATTGGTGTGGGCGAGTACCAGCACGATGTGAATCAAAAAAAGCTTCAAGAGATGCTAGACTTTACGACCCAAAAGATCGTCAATCAAGTGGGGGTTCCGATCAATACCGCCTCGAAAAGCATTCTTTCTTATGTTTCTGGATTGAACAAGCGCGCCATCAACGCCTTGTACACATATAAAGAGAAGACGCCAATTACATCTAGAAAACAGATCCGAGAGATCCGAGGGATCAGCGATGCCACCTATGAACAGTGTGTTGGCTTTTTGCGGATCCCAGAAAGCGAGAATATATTGGACCGTACAGGAATCCATCCGGAAAGCTACTCTCTTACCCAAGAGCTATTGGACCGCTTAGGTCTTGATTTAAAAGACCGCCAAGAACGGCACTTTTTAAGAAAGCTAGCGATCGCCAATATCGATCAGCTAGCCCTCGACCTAAAAAGCGATCCGTATACGATCCAAGATATCATCAAGGAACTCAGCCACCCTGGACGGGATGTTCGAGAGACATTGGAAGCTCCTCTCCTTAAGTCGGGAATCCTAGAGCTTAAAGATCTTACGATCGGTATGAAGCTCGAAGGAACTGTCCGCAACGTTGTCAGCTTTGGCGCTTTTGTCGATATTGGCCTCCATGAGGATGGCTTAGTCCATATATCAAAACTGGCTGATCGTTTCGTATCGGATCCCAATGAGATCGTCCATGTCGGTGATATCGTCAGTTGTACAGTGATCGGGATCGATCCAATAAAAGAAAGGGTGCAGCTGTCGCTTCTATGATTTCAGTGATTGAAAAAACAAGCACCTATCTTCTTTTTATCATGTTTGGATATGCATTTAAATATTTTAAGATCTTAGATAAAGACGATGCCAACAAGCTAGGCAAAATCATCGTTTTGGTGACTTTACCAGCCGCGCTGATCAAGAACGCGGATTCGATCGTGATCCAAAAAGAAACGCTCCTTCTTGCTTCTCTTGGGATCGTGACGAATATGTTCGGACTTCTCACAGGTTTTTTCTTGAATCATCGCGAACGGAGCGCTAAAACAGCGGCCATCATGCTTTCGACTGCTTCCTATAATATTGGTAATTTCGTATTGCCTTTTGTTGAAATGTTTTTTGGGGGTGTGGGCGTTGGTTATTTGTGTATGTTTGATTGCGGAAACGCTTTAATGGGTCTTGGACTAAATTTAGTGGCCGCTCAATCAGTATCGATGAAAACGATGCGAGTTTCATTGCGATCTATCCTAAAGACTTTGTTAAAGAGCGCTCCTTTTGTCACTTATGTGCTCTTGTTCGTTTTCGCTTTTTTGAACCTTTCTGTTCCCTCATATATCATGGATGTAGCGAATGTGGCTGGTGGTGGGAACTCGTTTTTGTCGATGTTCATGATCGGACTTCTGATTCGTTTGGATCTGCCGAAAGAAAAGCTGAAGGCCATCTATAAAACCGTATGGGCCCGTACACTGCTGAATACTGCTTTGATCGTTTTGATCTTGTTTTTTATGCCGATCCCTGCAACAGCTCGAATCGTCACAGCGCTATGTATCGCAAGTCCTGTTGGTTCGATCTCGCCGATTTATGCGATGCAATGTGGGTATAAAGGCGATCTTGTTGGAATGGCTAGCTCCCTTTCTATCTTCGTTTCTATTGTCCAGATCCTTGCGATCCTTATTATTTTTGCTTAAAAACAACGAAAAGCCTGCCTAAGCAGACTTTTCTTTTTTTTCTTGTTTTTTAGTTTTTGTGGCTCGTGGTTTCTTTTCGAATTCGAGGATCTTGAAGCCAAAAAAGAAATGACCTAAAAACACTTGATCTTGAAGACGGCCTTTTGCTTTGAACGGTTTTCCTTTTTTAGAAATGAATTCACACTCGATCTCTTCGCCATTCAAAAGGCGTTCCACTTCTTCATCGCTGAAACGATGTTGCGAGAATACGCGTTTGAATTTGACGTTCTTTCCATTCCAGACACCGGTCGCATATTCCGTGTCATCTACGATCGGGGTGCCATCTAAATTGAAATATTGTTCTGGCTTGAAGCCATAAAACTTCCGTTTTTTATACGTTTGCGCTTCGAGCTTTCCTCGGGCCTTGACTTCTTTGCCCGCTTTGTTCGTGAATTGGATCTCGATCTCTTCGCCATTCTTGAGCGCTTCGATCTGTTCAGGCGTAAAGCTCGTTCCAGAGAATTCTTTTTTGAATTCGACTTCTTTTCCATCGATCACCGCTTTTTCATAATCATCTGGATTTCGTTCGTATGTTTTATGGACGATCTTTTTCCCATTTTTATTCATTTGATCGAGGTCTTCCAAAACAAGCTGCTCCATTTGGTCTAAAAACGCGTTTGGATCGGATTTCCCTTGACCGACTTCATGCATTTGTTTGACGAGCTGTTCGGTCATTTTTAAATCGCCAATATTGGTTCCAGCTAAAAGCTGATACGACATTTGACCATAATCGCTCATCGATAATTTCCCGCGATTCTCAACGAGAAGCGGAAAGCGCGTATTCGCGTTGGTCACGTCCGCATAAATGCTTGTACGAGTAGCACCTGTACCTACTTCCCGTTTCGCGAGCTGCTTCATGAGCCATTTCATCGTTGGAGCCACCGGTTTTGGAGGGAAGCCTTCATAAGTGAATGGCGCTGCTTCCTTTCCAAGCTTTTTCGTATTTTCGTCTTGTTCTTCGGCATCCGAATCATACACAGCTTTCCAGCCTTTTTTCTTCGGGATGTTCGCTATCGCTTTATAGTTCGGATACTTTTCGAGATGTCCTTTTTGCTGCTCGTATTCATAGTCTTCGGCGAGCATCGCTAAAAAGTTCTTCGCAAGCAGCTTATAGATCTTCTCGGCGCCTGGTCCATATTTTCGCAAACTCTCTAAGGAAGCAGGTACATTCGGGCCTGGTCGATTGGCCCCATGGGCTCCTTTCGGTTTAACGTGGCTCGCTCTTGATTTTCGATAGGTCAAGAGTTCTTTTTTTACACCAACTAGGTCCGCGATCGCATCCGCTAAAGGAAGGAGTTCTTGGAATTGCTCTGGGGTAATATTCTTATCTTCCGTTCTTGGATAAGAAACGATTTGATCTTCATACATCTTTTGGTAGGTCGATAAGACAGTTCTCGCTTTCAAGCCTTGAGAAGAGAGCTGTGCTGAAAGGCCAGCTAAGTCGAGCAGCTGAGGGGGTTTTGTCTTTTTCATCGTCGTCGAATCAACGATGACAGCGCTATTTTCCAAATCGATATCAACTTCTTCAGGTGTCTTGAATTTCTCGGCTTTTGAATTAGAGAATACATTTCCGTTTTCGTCTTTGAAGCGAAGTTCATAAAAGGGTTCTTTTTTGTAGCTTTCCACTTTCTTCAGCTGGTCCCCGACCATTTTGACCATCGCGGATTTGAGCCTGCCTTGTCTAAGAACGGACTTTCCGTCACCATTGGCTGTGGCAATCCTAGTGAACTGCATGGATAAATAGTCCCATTTTGAGCGGAAATCTGCTTTGACATAATCTAAGTCGGTTTCTTTATTTTCAAGCGGTTTACGCTCTTTAAACGCCTTTTGGATCGAAGATTTGCTTTCGTCGACAAAATACATTCTCGAAATCTTTTTTGGCTTGAGATTCAAGCCATCGATGATTTCCCACGCGAGAAGCTCTCCTTCTCCAGAAGGGTCATCGTCGGTCGCAATGATCAATTCTTCACAATCGCTTAGATCCTTTTTTATTTGTTTGAGGATGTCAGACGCTTCTTTCGTTTGTTTCTTCTTCCATTCGAAATCTTCGCGTTTCCAAGGAAGATGCTCTGTCTTCCAGGATCTATATTTCTTTTTCAGATCGTCTTGGACTTGTTCATATGGATCATAAAGTTCATAGAGATGTCCGCGGGCATGAGTGATCCTATAGTGTTCTCCGTTATATGTTCCTTCTTTTCCACCAAGCGCTTTGGCGAAGTTGTTCGCTGCGCTTGCTTTCTCTGTTAAAATTCCAATCATACCGTTAGTCTATCAGAAAAATAAAAACAAGCAAAAGAAAAACTTTTCTACTTGATGAAAAATCGCATAAAACAAAAAAAAACACCGCTCAATTACGGTGTTTGATTGGTTTCGATTACGCGTTTGCGATCGCGTTTTTTGCTTCTTCGCAAATTTTTGCGAACGATTCAGCATCGTGGATCGCCATTTCAGAAAGCATCTTTCTGTTGATTTCCACGTTCGCAAGCTTTAATCCATGCATAAGACGCGAATAAGAAAGATCATGCATATGCGCAGCTGCGTTGATACGAGTGATCCAGATCTTGCGCATATTTCCTTTCAATTTGCGACGGTCATTGTACGCATACTTGAATGAATGCATGACTTGCTCATTGGCAGTTTTATAAAGAGTATGTTTCGAACCAAAATACCCTTTTGCTAGCTTTAATATCTTTTTTCTTCTTCTGCGGCTTACAGTACCACCTTTAACTCTTGCCATTGTGTGTTCCTCCCTTTATATTACTTCAACATTTCCTTGATACGTTTGTAGTCAGTGCTGCTCAGCAATCCTGGTTTCGCCAAATGACGACGTTGTTTCTTCGTTTTACCGTGGAAACGATGAGACGTGTAAGCATGGGATCTCTTAACTTTTCCCGATCCTGTGATCTTAACGCGCTTAGCTAATCCTCTATGACTTTTTTGTTTAGGCATACTTAATTCCTCCTACCCTTCTTATTTCTTTTTTGGCGCCAACACCGTGGACATGGTGTTTCCTTCAAGCGATGGTCTTTTTTCGATCGCTGCGATGTCTTTCACTTCATCCAAGAATTGATTCATGATTTGTTTTCCAACTTCTTGGCGAGTCATCATGCGTCCGCGGAATCTCATATCAATCTTTACTTTCATGCCCGACTCGATCCATTTTTTCGTTTGACGAACTTTCGTTTCAAAATCATGCGTATCGATGATCGGCGATAAACGTAGAGCTTTGATTTCAACGGTATGTTGTTTACGTTTCGCTTCCTTCGCTTTTTTCTGCTGTTCAAAATGGTAACGGCCATAATCTAAGATCTTACATACAGCCGGACGAGCCTTAGGAGCTACACACAATAAATCGAGATTTTGACGATACGCGATGTCCAATGCTTCTCTCTTTGATAAAACTCCTAACTGTTTTCCATCCGAATCAATGACAAGAAGTTCTCTAAACGGGATTTTTTCGTTAAAAAGATCATCATTGACATTGTTTGGGGCAACTTTTCTGTTATTGATATACGATACCTACCTTTCATAAAAAGAAAATGGGTACACAAAGGCACCCATTGATTTACGTTCAAATCGAAAACGAATTGGCCATTGACCCATATATCTATCATATATCGGGTGAGAAGGGGTGCTTCTATCTTTCCATTTCTTTACTTTTCGAGTATACCACAATCCCAAAGAGGATGCAATAGGAAAACAAAAAAAGAACCATGCCTGGTTCTTCGATTTCAAAAATGGTGGACCCTTAGGGATTCGAACCCTAGACCCACTGATTAAGAGTCAGTTGCTCTGCCAACTGAGCTAAGGGTCCTTGATTTGCTTAGAAATAATAACATAGATCAAGATCAGAAACAAGATAAAAAGAGCGAAAAATTCGCTCTTTCTCTATTTTTCCATTTTTTCCGTGCGATGGGCCATAGCCCGGCTCATTTTTTTCTTTCTGGTGACTCTTTTCATTTCGACGGGTTTTGCTTTTACCGGCTCGTCCTTTGAAGATGTTTCTTCAAGATCGCAAACTCCTTTTTTCGGGATCGCGAACACGATATCCGGATAAGCGTTTTTATAATCTTCCCAGCGCACTTTATGGACCCAAATATTTCCGCCTTTTCCATTGAACATGACGTTTCCTTCGGAGATCCATAAATATTCTCCATCAAAGGCTTCCACGAAGCCTACATGTCCATATTGTGGCATGAGCGTATTCCGTTCCATACTGAATGTCGCGCCAGCCGCTGGTGTGCTGCTCAATTCAAACTTGTCCGAATGGGCTCGCACGATCTCGATCGCATTCGTCTTTCCATTTCCACGCGCGCCACTATCAAAACCATACACTTGATGGAAGCGTGCCCAAGCGAACCACGTGCATTGACCGACCATGAACGGATTCCCATTGCCTAAAAAATCATTGAGATTGCTCGTCATAAAATCGTCGAGCTTCATCGCCTTCTTCAAATTTCCGGCATACCCTTTCGCAAGCAGATCGGTAGGATGATACCATGTATTCTTTTCATACGAGATCGTAGGCTTCGTCTCTTGCGGTTTGTTGACATCTACTTTCTCAGAAGACAAAACACTCGTTGGTTTATTCAAATCCACGACCGGCTTCATTTCCTCTGGCTTGATCGTTTCCTCCGGTTTGATCGTTTCTTCCGGCTTTATTTCTTCTTCTGGCATATCTGGCTTTTCCTCGCCCTCTTCTTGTCCTGGCTCTTCTTCAGGCGTTTCTGGCTTTTCCTCGCCCTCTTCTTGTCCTGGCTCTTCTTCAGGCGTTTCTGGCTTTTCAGGCGTGGATGGTATTTCTGGGGATATAGGAACGCTTGGCTCCTGAACATCACCTTTCGTTGAAGGAGGCGTCGTTGTTTCTGTGCTTGTTGTCGTGTCTGCTCCTAGATCGCCTGTTTCTTTTTTCATATCTTCTTCCACGATTGGCGTTGGATCTTCCATTTCCGAGTGGGCGGCCACCGCTAAGCCTGGGACAAGATTTAAAGAAATCCCGCAGGACAGCGCGACATGGAGCATTCGGTTACCTTTCTTTATTTTCATATCTCTTAACTTTCTTTCTAATATTAAACTTTTTTAAATTATAAACCAAAATTACTAATTTTCCAAATAATTAATTCTATAGAACAATCTCTTTTCTAAGAGCAATTATTGCAATGTACAACAAATTTTCTTATGAAAAATTCATGGAAGATCCTTGTAAATCCCATTTTTCTTACAATGAAAAGAAAACGATATACTTTCCACAAATCTACATAATTTTTCTTTAATTGTCCACTCTATGCAAACATATATCACTTTGTATACGATTTATGTACAAGTGTTGTATACAAAAAGAAAATTAAAAAAATGAATAAAAAGCCTTGATTTCTAAAAAAAGACCATATATATTGAAGATGTAAAAAGTCAATGGAGGAAATCAAGATGAACAATAACAGCAATTCTTCTTATGTATTTGTTCTCGCTGGAAAGCCACCAATTCGCTAATTGCAAGAATAGAATACATAATACACCAGGACCGCAGCCATGAAGCTGCGTTTTTTTTGTATCTAAATTGAAATAAAAGATCAACATTCTACAATAAGAGTATGAAGAAAAAAACAAAAACGATCCTTTTTACATCCTTTCTTGTTTCTCTTGCCGCCTTAAACGAGAAAGCCTATCGCTATGTCTTTGATCGAAACGCAAAACCATTTGAAGTCAAAAACAATAAGCAAGCCCCTATGCCTAATGTAGACAAGATCGAAAAACTAAAAATCGAAGCTGAAAAGAACGTCCAACATGATTGTTTTGAAACTTTCCATCGCATCAATCCCAATGGCGATCGATTATACGCCACTTTCTTTCCAAGCAAGGATCCCAGCCAAAAATTTATTCTTTGCTCTCATGGCTATAAGACGACAGGCATACATGAATTTGCACCTTTTCTTCCCTTTTATATCCAGCAAGATCTAAATGTCCTTATCGTCGATCATCAAGCCCATGGCCACAGCGAGGGAAAAACGATCACCTTCGGGATCCTTGAAAGCAGGGACCTTCTCGATTGGGTCTATTGGCTGATCGAACATTTCGGTAAAGACATCCAGATCGCTATCCATGGAATCTCTATGGGAGCCGCTAGCGCGTTGGCTCTATGCGATCAAGTTCCTAGCCAAGTCCGCTTTATCGTGGAAGACTGCGGCTATCCCAATGCCTTCCAACAGCTTCAAGATACGATCCAGCTTGCCAAGCTTCCTAAGCTCACCGCCCTTTTTCTCGCAAAAGATTTCACACTTCATACAGGATTCTCGCTCAAGAAATTTGATCCTCTCAGTCATGTCAAACACTCAAAAGTTCCTTTATTGATTGTTCATGGTAAAAAAGATCCCCTTGTCCCTTTTCCTATGGCTCAAGAAATTTCCAACGCTTGTCCTAGTGAACAAGCAACATTGTTTGTAGATCAAGCAGGCCATGCCCAATCATATTTTTTAGCGAAGGAAACTTATCAAGAAATGTTCAAACGTTTCATTGAGCGATATATGTAAAAAGCACGGAACTAACTGTTCCGTGCTATATAGTTTTCGATCTCGCTCAAAATAGAATCGACCTGCTTTTGCGCGCGCCGAAACCGGATCCGATCAAAAGGAAGCCGATAGTAGCCTTGCTTTTTCATGATCCGCATCGTGATCAGATAGTTGACATCAAAGAAAAATCCAAGAAAGGTCATCCAAATATCCAAGCCTGTTTTTCGTTTCGTTTTATCGATGCATTGATGGTTATGGATCATCGCCTCGACTTCTTTAGAAACCACATCATTTTGAATGCTTTCATAGCTTGTTGACGTCGTGCTTTCGATCGGTTCGAACGCGAAAACACGCAAAATATCGCATTTATCCGCGTCACGAATCATCTTCGCATATTGCATCGTCTTTTCATCCATAGGAACCAATTCATATTTATTATGAAATTGAATCGCCATCAAGATCTGCTGTTGTTCCTTTCCAGAAAACCGATCTAAAAAATCCGATCGTTCCAGGATCTCCCTTCCTAAATCAGCATGATCGATGCTTTGATGATCCACAAATGTATTGTATCTTTTGAATTGTTCAAAACGCCCAATATCGTGGAACAAGGCAATCGTTTCCGCGACTTCCATTTCTCGATCCGAAAGATTTAGAAAACCCCCAATTTGTTGCATGATCTTTACGACATGCATTGTATGAATGACCTTTAGCCGATTTTGATCCTGCTCTAAATCAAATCCTTGCACATACGCATTAAAGCAAGCGCGCTCTTTTTCAATCGCCATCGCTCACTTCGATCTTATTGAGCGCATAATACACGATCGTTCCTCTCGCTTCTGTCTCTAACGAAAGCTTCCAGCCCTCTTTTGGATAGGCTCTAGAAGAAAAAACTGTATATCCATCGTTCACAAAGATCTCAATCGAAGAGGCATCCACAAAAATTTGAAGATCCTCGATCGTCTCTAGCTCGATGCCCCGCATGTCCCGACCATATCCGCTCTCCTTCATCGATAAGGAAAGAACGCTTCCATCAAAAGAAAGCTGGATATCTTCGTTCAAATGAAGCACGAAAGGCTTTGAATGATCAAAATGAATATCCAATTCAAATTGCTTCGTTTCTGGCGCATACGAGAAATTCTCAAAAGAAAACTCTTTCTTTTCGTTTCGCAACGCTTCTAGCTCCTTCAATGGTGTTTGATAGAGCCGCCCCTCTTTGGCGCGTAATTGCCGAGGGATTGTAAAGGCATGCTGCCATTCATATTTTAGAGTGGGCTTATTCGTATAAGGGGCATCGCCCATCCCCATCCATCCAAACTGGATCCGCCTTCCTTGTTCATCCAAAAAGCTTTGAGGGGCATAATAATCAAAGCCGCGATCTAGCTCGATAAACGGACCAAATTGGTATTCCTTCGTGTCAAAATCGAAATCTAGCTTACAATATCCCGTTTGGTAAACATTTCGATACTCTAAGCCTTGGGCTTCTAGTCCTTGAGGAGAAAAGACGAGAAACAACTCTCCATCCAATTCAAACAAGTCAGGACATTCCCACATATATCCAAAATCAGGAATCGAAAGTCGGTCGAACAAAGACCAATGACGCAGATCCTTCGAAGAATAGATCAATAGAAGTCCATGCGAATCTTGATCTCGAGCGCCTAACACCATATAATACGTATCTTTTCTTTTCAAGATCTTTGGATCTCGTACGTGGGTCGACATATCTTGCGGATAATCCGAATTCTTTAAGAGCCACTCCTTTTCGGTATGATGGAAGCCATCTTGGCTCGTCACCAATATTGTATTCTGCTCTCTTCCATTGTTGCAGTAGTCATAATCATCGCGATCAAAAAGCTTTACATTTCCAGTGTAGAAGAAATAAATCGTTCCATCTTCCACAAATGCGGATCCACTATAGACGCCTCTTTCATCCGCTCTCGTATCCGCGAACAAGAACGGTTCATGCTCTTGGAAACGAATAAAATCCTTCGTCGTATAATGGCCCCATAGCTTCGTTCCGCCTTTCGGTTCAAAAGGAGAATATTGATAATAAATATGATACGTTCCATCGATCTGACATAAACCGTTCGGATCGTTCAGCCAGCCCATTGGCGGTTGAATATGATACGCCAAACGATACGGATCGTTCTTGACGAGCTCCCTTTTTTCTTTCTCATCTTTCATGCGCTTTTCATACATTTCTCGATTCATCATGACCATACTTTATCACCCTTTCTTTTTAGTATATAAGACGTGCTTTGTCTTATAACCTTCGTCGATTTGTTCGCTTAAAACTTTACTTTCATAATCATTTGGATCGAATTTTGGAAAATACACTTCCGCTTCTTCGCAGGAAGCTTCGACTTCTGTCAGAATCAATTGATCGGCATAGGGAAGCATTTGACGATAGATCTCGCCTCCACCAATCACAAAGATCGTATCTTCTCTCTTTTGATACGCTTCTAAAAAAGCGGAAATCGAAGAAAATGTTTCTACAGATGGATCATCGAAAAGACGAGACGTTAAAACGATATGATGACGGCCTGGCAGCTTGCCTGGCAAAGATTCAAATGTTTTTCGTCCCATGACGATCGGATGCCCTTTTGTCGTCTCTTTAAAAAAACGCAAGTCTTTCGGGAGGTGCCAGATCATATGATTCTCTTTGCCAAGCTCACGATTCTTTCCGATTGCCGCAATCTCAACCAATTTCATATTTGCCCTCTATTGCGTTAATGGAAAAGCGATCTTTCCCATATGAGAATAATTTTCCAGCTTAAAATCTTTACATTCTAAGCTCGAATCAAACGCGTAAAAATCTTTGATATCCGGATTGAGCCATAAAATGGGCGCCGGAAGCGATCCGTTCTCATCGTATCTCTTGATTTGTTCGCGGATCCCATCGACTTGATTGACATAAATATGAGCATCCTTGATCGACCAGTCGATCGTGCCCGCTTGATAGCCGCACACTTGCGCGATCATTTTCAATAAAAGAGCATATTGAGTCACGTTAAAAGGAAGTCCTAAAGGAACATCGCAGCTTCTTTGATGGACAAGCAAGTTTAATGTTCCATTGGTCACATCCCATTCGGTGCTCCATACACAGCTTGGAAGCACCGCATTATCGAGTTCCGCATCTTGCCATAACGAAACGACACGCCTACGATCCTCCGGATCGTTTTTCAAGGAATCCAAAAGACGATCGATCAATTTATATTTTTTTACGATATATCCATAAGCCGTACCAATCGTGTGAGCGTATTTTGGATCAAAATGCTTGAGCACCTCACCCGTTTCTTCGCTGATCCAATCTCCGTTTTCATCGATTTCCCATTTATCCCAAATATGAACATTGCGATCTTGCAGCCAACGAACATCGTTGGACTGTTGCTGATAGATCCACAACATTTCCAAAGCCGCTTGGCGAATGAATAGCTGCTTTGTCGTCAAAATAGGAAATTCCTTTGAAACATCGATTTGAAAATGATAGGAAGGCAGCTTGATCGAATTGATCCCGGTTCGATTTTCTACCTCGACTCCTTGAGCAAGGATATCTTTGCACAGCTGAATATACGTATCATCCCACTTTGACATTCGCGTCCTTCTCCAATCGATCTGGATTGTTTTTTAATATTTCATCCGTCACAAAATGGGCCAAAGCGTCTTCATCGTTCGTATACGAAGAAACGACATCCGCCACCGCTTTCACATCCTCGGTCGCGTTTTTCATCGCGACACCGTATCCAACATCCTCTAGCATCTCTTTATCGTTTGGTGCATCGCCAAACGCGACGACATGCACTGGATCGATTCCATAATGTTCGCAAATTTTTTGGATCCCAAACCCTTTATTGATCATCGGATCCGTATATTCGTATAAATTATCGGCGGTCGCGTAGCTCGTGAATCGATCAGAAGAGAATGTGGCGGCCCGCGCCTTGACTTGGTCCATATAAGAAGGATCGATAAATAAGATCAATTTATTGACCTTTCTTCCTTTCAAGAATGTTTCCAAGTCGGTCAAGATCTCATTTTCGCAAAACAATTTGGCATGCGCTCTTGTCTCTTCGGTCGACTTGTTGACATAACGATCGTTTCCCACCATCACTTGGAAGATCACATCCATATCTTTGTAGTGTTCCATGATTTCTAGGATCGTCTCTCCATCCATCAAATGGTATTGTTCTTTTTCTTTCGTTCGCATGTCGTAGATCACTCCGCCATTCATTCCGATCAAAAAGGAAATATCGTCTTCAAGTCCCCAATCCTTTACGAGAATGATCCCCGATTCGACAGGTCTTCCCGATGCGATCCCGAATAAGATTCCGTGATTTTTTAACTGTTTGAGAGCTTCACGCGTTTCTGGCGTCACTTTCTTTTGACTATTCAACAGCGTCCCATCAAGATCGCTTGCTACTAATGTTACTGTTTCACTCATCGCTTCTCTATTCTTCTTTCTATTTATTGTGTTTCAAAAAAGCACTGTAGCCTTTTTTGGCTTCGTAAACATCCGCTTTGCTTGCCAATTCAAAAGGAGAATGCATGCTTTGGAGCGGAACACCTGAATCGATCACTTCCATACCGTAGTTGGCTAAGATGTAGGCGATCGTTCCCCCGCCGCCTTGATCGACTTTTCCTAATTCGCTTGTTTGCCATATCACATCGTTTTCATCAAAGATCTTTCTTAGCTTGGCAATATATTCAGGATTGGCGTCATTGCTTCCTCCTTTGCCTCTTGAACCGGTATATTTCGCAAAACACAACCCGTGTCCAAATTGAGCCATATTTTCATGCGGACTCGAAACAGAAGCATAATTTGGATCGTGAGCGGCTACGACATCGTTGCTGAGAGCTTCTGAATTTTGAAGAGCTCTTCGCACCTTGAGATCGGATGCTTGCCCCATCGCTTCAAAGATCTCCGCGATAAAGTTTTCAAAGAATCGTCCATGCATTCCTGTAGCGCCTACACTGCCGATCTCTTCTTTATCGACCAACAGTAAAGCGGCCGTGCGTTGTAGATTTTCTTGTTCAAGCATAGCCATCAAAGCGGTATAGGCGCATACGCGATCGTCTTGTCCATAGCCTAGGACCATGCTTCGATCCAGACCGCACGTTCTCGCTTTCCCTTGCGGCACGATCTCGAGCTCTGCGGATACGAAGTCTTCTTCATCAACGCCATAGCTGTCTTTTAAAATGCGTAACACATTCTTTTTTACCGCTTCTTTTTCTTGATCATCTTCTGGGATCGAGCCGACGATCAGATCGAGAGAATCCCCCTCTACGAATTTCGAAGCGCTTTTCTCCATTTGATCCGAGGCAAGATGCGGCAAAAGATCGGTGATCACGAACACAGGGTCTGAATCATGTTCTCCAATTTCTACGTCGATACTCGTTCCATCTTTTAAAACGACCACTCCATACATCGCAAGAGGCAGCGTAAGCCATTGATACTTTTTGATCCCTCCATAATAATGGGTATCGAAGTAGGCAAGTCCATCTTGTTCGTAGAGCGGATGCTGTTTTAGATCCAATCGAGGAGAATCAATATGCGCACCTAATATATTCATTCCTTTTTCAAGATCCTCTTCTCCTAGATGAACAAGGACGATGGATTTTCCCATCATGTTAAAATACACTTTATCTTGCGGCTTGAGAGATTCTTTGTTGTAGATGATCTCATTCATATTTCGATAGCCTAGACCTTCGGCTAATTCAATGATTTGATCGACACATCGGCGTTCCGTCTTTCCTTTCGATATAAAACGGATATACATGTCGTTAAAATCCATAACATCCTGTTTTTGTTGTGGTGAATATGTTTTCCAAGCGTTACTCATTGTGATTCCTCCATTCTTTGGTAAAGCTGTTTGGACTGTTCGATCTTTTCTGGCATCGTGTTCCGCCATTCGATCGAACCTCCCTCACAATTCAATAAACCCTTTTCTTCAAGAAGATATCGGACGTGGTGAGCCGTTCCTTCGTTTCCGTCTAAAATGCTGATCGTATCTGGCAGCTTCTTTTTAAGATGCTCTTTATAAAAAACAAAATGCGTGCAGCCAAGGACGATCGAATCTGCTTGATGGGAGCGCGCTAGAGAATCCTCGAGCGCTTGATCGACAGCTTCTTCATCCGACAATCGATCTTCTTCCACTAGACGAACAAGCTGCGGAGAAGGCACCTTATAGATCGTATGAGAATCTTTGAATCGATCCATCAAGTCTGCAAATTTCTTTTCTTTCAGCGTGAAGTCCGTCGCCCAGACCGCGATCGACTGCTTTGGATCTTGATCGGCAGCCACCTTGAGGGCTGGCTCCATACCCACAATATCGATCGGGTATTTTTTTCGTAATGTATTGACACAAGCGCTCGTTGCCGTATTGCATGCGATCACGATCATCTTTACGTTTGCTTCCATGAGCTCATCACAGATCGCAAGACATAAAGAAAGCAGCTCTTCTTCGCTCTTTGTGCCATAAGGATTGTGGATCGAATCCCCAATATAGAGCAGATCTTCATGAGGAAGCTGCTTATGTATTTCCGCAAGGACACTGATCCCGCCTAATCCTGAATCGAACACACCGATCGGACTCGTTTTATCCATCTTCCAACCTCCATTTGTTTCTATTCTACACTAAAAAAAGAGCAAAAACGAAAAAAGGACTGAATTGGATCACTTCAGCCCTTTTTAAAACAAAGATCCTACAGCTAGAGATCCTTTGGGAGAGGATCGAACGTGCACTATGACTACCTAGGGATTAGCATAGTCTAGTTGCAGGAAAAAGCGTTAGTCCTTTTTAAGCACTTTCAGTATACTTTAAAACCGATGAACGTGTCCCTTTTTTGGAATACATAGTCGTTTAAACGGTAAAATTGACTCCGGTAAATATTTAGTCCAGATCTTCTCCGTTGGAAGCGATCACTTTCTTATACCAATCGAAGGAGTCTTTCTTGCTTCTCGAGAAATCACCTGTACCATCATCGTGACGATCCACATAAATGAATCCATATCGTTTCGCGTATTGACCTGTTCCTGCCGATACAAGATCGATCGGGCCCCATGTCGTATAGCCAATCAAAGGTACACCATCTTCGATCGCTTCCCTCATCGCTTCAATGTGAGGACGGAAGTAGTTGATCCGGTATTCGTCGTGGATCGATCCATCTTCTTCAACGACATCAAAAGCACCAAATCCGTTTTCTACGACCATCAAAGGTGTATGCGGATAGCGTCCATGAAGAACATTCAACGTATAGCGAAGTCCATCTGGATCGATCTGCCAACCCCAGTCGCTCGCCTTCAAATATGGATTTTTTGCGCCCATCGACATATTGCCGCCGATCTTTTCCGCTTTTTCATCCACAGTCACGCAATTGGTCATATAGTAGGAGAAGGTATACATATCGACCGTACCTTCTTTCAAGATCTTTTTATCTTCTTCGGTAATGAAGGATGTGTCGATTCCATTTTCCTTAAAATAACGCCACATGAACGAAGGATATTCGCCGCGAACTTGAACATCTCCGCAGAAATTATTGTGGAGATCATCCACGTTCATGCAAGCCAATACATCTTTTGGATTTGGAGTGAGCGGATAGGTCGTTTCACGCGCGATCATATTTCCGATCATAAAATCAGGATTGATCTCATGACCAAGCTTTACCGCTAGCGCGCTCGCCACAAACTCATTATGCAAGCCCTCGAACGTTCTTTGTAAATTGTATTTAAGTTCAGTGAGAGGGATGTGATGATCCGATTGAATATCTTCTTCTTCCATGATCCCTAGACCATATAAAGGCCCGATCCCGCCTGCATGCATGCAAGGAATATTGATTTCATTGAATGTCAGCCAATATTTTACTTTATCCTTGTAGCGTTCAAAGCACGTTCTCGCGTATTTGACGAATAGATCGATCACTTCGCGATTCGAAAAGCCTCCATATTTCGTCACGATATTCCAAGGAATCTCATAATGACAAAGCGTTACGAGAGGTTCGATACCATGCTTTTCGCATTCGTCAAACACGGCGTCATAAAAAGCCAATCCCTCTTCATTTGGTTCTTCGTCATCGCCATTTGGATAAATCCTTCCCCAGTTGATCGAAAGGCGGAATACGGTAAATCCCATTTCCGCGAACAAGGCGATATCCTCCTTATAACGATGATAGAAATCGATCGCTTCATGGCTAGGATAAAAAGCGGTTTTATCCGTTTTTGGCAAGAATGTTCTTGGTGTGTTGACATCGCCTCCCAAAAGCATGTCCGGAACACTCAAGCCTTTTCCATCCTCTAAATAAGCCCCTTCACATTGGTTGGCCGCGACGGCTCCACCCCACAAAAAATCTTTTGGAAATCCCATAATCGAATCCTCCTTTTGTATTCGCTTCCATTATACCTTTAGAATTCGATTTGAAAAATCGAAACAGCGTTACAAAAAAAGCAGATTTCTCTGCTTATAAATTTTCGATCGGTTTTCGTTCCGGCTTAAGGTTATGCGTCTTTTGATCTCTTTTTTCCATGACCTTCTGGATATCTTCTAAAGTGATTCCTTCTTCGGCCATAAGTACCATGAGATGATAGATCAAATCTCCATATTCGTTGATCAAATCTTCTTTTTGATCCATACACGAAGCGATGATCACTTCGGTGCATTCTTCTCCAACTTTCTTTAAGATCTTTTCTTTCCCTTTCTCAAACAAATACGTTGTATAGCTTCCTTGTTCCGGATTGGCTTTACGATCTAAGATCGTTTGAAAAACCTTCTGATAAATATCCATGTCTACTCCTCTAAATTTCTATAAAAACAAGTTTTATGGCCCGTATGACAAGCCGCTCCTTCTTGCTCGACTTTAAGAAGAAGCGTATCTTGATCGCAATCGATCAAGATTTCTTTGACATGCTGATAATGGCCACTCGTTTCTCCTTTTGTCCATAATTCGTTTCTTGAACGAGACCAATAGGTCGCCAGCTTCGTTTCCAGCGTTTTTTGAAGGCTCGCCTCGTTCATATATGCCAACATGAGCACTTCAAGCGTATGAACATCTTGCACGATGACGGGAACAAGTCCATTTCCTTTTTTAAAATCCACTTGGATCATGGCCTTACGACAACTCCTTTCGATTCTAGATACGCCTTTACATCCTGCACTTTAAGCTCCCCATAATGGAATAAGCTGGCCGCCAATGCCGCGTCGGCGCTTTTCGTTTCAAAGACCTTTAAAAAGTCTTCTAATTTACCGCAGCCTCCCGAAGCGATCACAGGAACAGGAACAGCGTTTCGGATCGATCGACATAAAGGAAGATCAAATCCTTGCTTCGTGCCGTCCGCGTCCATGCTCGTAAGCAAGATCTCGCCGGCCCCAAGCTCTACTGCCTTTTTAACCCACTCGATCGCGTCCAGGCCGGTGTCGATCCTTCCTCCATTCACGACTACGTTCCAGCCCGTATCGTCTTTTCGTCGCTTGGCATCCAACGCTAAGACGATACATTGATTTCCAAACATTTTCGCGCCCTCTTCGATGAGCTGTGGATTTTTTACAGCTGCCGAATTCAAGGAAACCTTATCGGCGCCAGCTAAAAGGATCTTGCGAATGTCTTCGATCGTACGGATTCCGCCTCCCACCGTAAAAGGAATATAGATCGTTTTAGCCACTTGTTCTACAAGATCAACGATCGTATCCCGCTTTTCATGGGTCGCGGTAATATCTAAAAACACAAGTTCATCCGCGCCTTGCTCATAATATTTTTTCGCGAGCTCAACTGGATCACCTAGCTCTTTCAAGCCGACAAAATTGATTCCTTTTACGACTTTTCCATCTTTGACGTCAAGACACGGGATGATCCGTTTTGTCAACATGTTTTATCTCCATGGCTTACATCGATTGCTTCCTTAAGATCGAGCGTTTTGGCGTAGATGCTTTTGCCGACGATCGCTCCGTGCACGCCAAGCTTTTTGAGCGCCTTGATATCTTCGATGTCTTTGATCCCTCCTGAAGCGATCAGATCCACATTCACACTGTCTTTGAGCTGTTGGAGCATTTCCAGGTTCGGTCCAGAAAGCGTGCCATCTTTAGAAATATCGGTAAATATGATTGTCTTGACGCCAAGCTTTTCCATTTGTTTGGCGAAATCAAGGTAATTCACTTTCGAGTCATCGAGCCATCCGGCCACACTGACAAATCCATCTTTACAATCGATCCCGACAGCGATCCGCTCTCCATACCGTTTCAAAGCCTCCTTCAAGATTTCTGGCTCTTTTAACGCCGCTGTTCCTAAAATGACGCGGTCTACACCCGCATTCAAATACGCTTCGATATCTTCCATGGTGCGGATACCGCCGCCTACTTCTACCTTCATTCCTGTCTCGTCAGCGATCCGTTTGATCAACGGAAAATGGATCCGCTCTCCATATTTCGCACCATTCAGATCTACTAAATGTAAGTATTCTGCCCCGAGATCGTTAAAATATTGGGCGCTTTGTTGTGCTGAAGGCGAAACCTGGACCTGGCTTTCATAATTGCCTTGATAAAGCCGCACAGGCTTTCCATCCAATAAGTCGATTGCTGGTAATATGATCATAATTCTCCCTTTCCAAATGCTTTCAAGATCGACAATCCCACTTCACCGCTTTTTTCAGGATGAAATTGGGTGCCATAAATATGGTTCCGTTTCACGAAACCAGGAATGATAAAATCTCCATAATGAGAGTACGCCACTAAGTCATCGGGATCAAAGCCTATGCCATAATATGAGTGATCATAATACACAAAGCTTGGTTCGATTGGTGTATATCCCTCCATAGGTTTCCACTCTAGCGAATTCCAGCCGATATGAGGAATCCGCAACCGTTCATCTTTCATCAAGATGACTTTACCGGGTAAAAACCCAAAACATTCGACTCCCCCATTTTCTTCGCTAGACTCGAATAAAGCTTGCATCCCTAAGCAGATTCCTAATATTGGTTTTTTATGCTCCAAAACTTGTTCTTTGATCCAGTCGAAGAGATCTTCTTTTTTTAATGTATCGATGCAATCTTTCATGGCTCCAACGCCTGGCAAGATCAAACGATCGCATTGGGCGAGCGTGTCTTTATCGTTAGAAATCAGCGCTTCGATCTGTAGATGATCGCACGCGTTTTTGACACTGTGCAAGTTTCCCATTCCATAATCGATGATCCCGATCATTCTAACACTCCTTTGCTCGAAACGATTTGATCGGAATCGATTTGGATCGCTTGTTTTAGGGCGCGTCCAAACGCTTTGAAGATCGCTTCGATTTTATGATGGTCGTTATTGCCATAATGAACATTGATATGCAAAGTCATTCCACTTCGAGTCGCCAATGCCCGAAAAAACTCTTCCGTCATTTCGGTGGAATATGTTCCGATCATCTCCCGCTTTGTTTCGCAATGATAGACTAGATAAGGTCTTCCGCTTAAGTCAAGATCGACAGAGCAGAGAGTTTCATCCATAGGGATCGTGAAACTTCCATAACGATGGATCCCTCGCTTGTCCTGCAGAGCGACTTTGATCAGATCCCCCAAAACGAGGCCGCAATCTTCGATCGTGTGATGATCGCAGACCTCGAGATCGCCTTTGGCTTCTAGGAAAAGGTCGCATCCAGAATGGAAGGCGAATAAAGTGAGCATATGATCAAAAAAGCCAATGCCTGTCTTAATCTTGCTTTGAGAGCTTCCATCCAAGACGATCTGCGCTCTTACTTCTGTTTCTTTTGTGCTTCTTTCGATTGCCGCTTCTCTCATATTTCCCTGGTATATTGAATTTGCTCATCAAAGATAGCTTTCAACATACTTTTCCTTTCTAACTAAGCCTTTGTTCTCTGCTTAGGTTTATTCTAGAATTGAAATTGTGAATGTGTATTTGAGTAATTCTCCTTGTAGCTTTGACTACCTTAGAAAGGATCTTGCCACTTCGGTGTTTTGAAACTGCTATCAGTTTGATGAGTCTTGAATTCGTATCGCACCAGGGTCAGTTATTCACCGCTTGTGGCTTTGACACATTGTTCACCATTGGAGGTTCACTATGATTGCGATCGGTATCGATATCGGCAAATTCAAACACTGCGCAGCTGTTTATGAGTCTTCCTCATCTTCTGTGCTTGTCAAACCCTTTTTCTTTGATAATAATCGCTCCGGCTTTCTTTCTCTGCTCGAGACTGTCCGTCCATTTTCCGAATCGGCTGTTTTTGCCATGGAAGATACCGGACACTATTCCCAGAATTTGATCGCCTTCCTTGTCGAAAAGGACTTTCATACAGTCCTGATCAACCCTGTCACTACGGACAGCTTCCGAAAATCGAAGCTCAAATCGACCAAGACGGATCGTACCGATGCCGTTTTGATCGCTCAGGTCTACGCGGCCGGCCTTCCTTCCAGAACGATCACCAAGAAAGACCTTCTTCTGAAAGATTCCAAGCAGTACGCCAGAATGCATCATGATGTCAAAGAAGAAGAAAACCGCTTGAAAAATCAGCTCCAGAAGGAATTGGATATTGTTTTTCCCGAATACAACTCTCTGTTCAAGACGAAGTATTCCCGCCCCTATATGGATATTCTTAAAGAGTTTCCAAGCGCCCGCTCTCTTGCAGGCACGGATATCCGGAATATCCGCAAAGTCGTGAATGCGCCGCACAAAGGAAGGAAAGTTTCATTGTCTGCAGAAGATCTTAAAAACCTGGCCAAAAAATCGATTGGTTTGGACAGCCCTTCTGCAGAACTCAATATCCGCTTTCTGATCCAAAAGATCGAAATGCTCCAGGAACAGCTTGCCGAGATCGACAAAAAAATAGAAGAGCTCAGCACAGAACTGAACTCTCCTATCTTCTCGATCCCAGGTATAGGGGCAATCACAGGCGTTACCCTGCTGGGCGAATGCCAAGATATCTCCAAATTCTCCAATGCCGCTAAACTGATCTCCTATTTTGGCATGGATCCCTATCAATACCAGTCCGGGATTTACCAAAGCGCCCACGGGCGCTTATCCAAGCATGGCTCAAAATACGCACGTAAATCCTTGTATCAGGCTATAATGCCTGTCATAAGGTTTGAACCTGCTTTCCATGCTTATTATACCAAAAAGAGAGAAGAAGGAAAGTCTCACCGCTGCGCGCAAGGGCATGCCGTAAGAAAACTGCTGCGGGTGATCTATCATTTATGCACCCAGGATATTCCATATCAAGCATCTTCTCTGCTTTGATATAAACCTTTACAGCGAAATGTCAAAAAGGCTTTTTTAGAAAAGTTCTTTTTATCATGCTTTTCCATAACTCTATTCACAATTTCAAAGATCTTCTGTCTATTTAGAAACATGAATTCTATATTTCATACTTTTTCATCGAATTCAATTGATTTCTATATAGTTATCTTTCTACTTCCAAAAACACTTCTTTGGCAAGTTCCATTTCTTGTTCGCTTCCGATCGTGATCCGGGCATAATCTTCATTTGGAAAGACGCGGATCTGGATCCCTCTTTCGTTCATTTTTCTTATGATGGCTTGAAGCTGTTTTGAACGAAAAAGAATAAAATTGGCTTGCGATGGATAGAGCGTCGTTTTTTGCAGCCGCTTTCCAAATTCTAAAAAGCAATCGCGCCTGTCAATGATTTCTTTCAATATTGGCTCGATTTGATCAACATGCTTTAGCGCGCTGAGCGCGACAAATTCACTGAGCCGATTGACAGAATAGGGTACGTTTCTTTGTTGGAGCCATTCGATATTTTTTGGATCCGAAAGCAGGAACCCTAACCGAATGCCCGCGAGCCCAAAGGCTTTGGAAAGCGTTCGGGTCACATATAAATTAGGATATCGATCGATCAAAGAAAGCGCGCTTTCTGGCGCGAATTCGACATACGCTTCATCGACAAGGATCTTGCGTTCTGGAAAAGCTTCCAATATTTTCTGGATCGACTCTTTTTCTAAAAACAAGCCCGTTGGATTGTTTGGATTGGAAAAGAGGATTAGGTCTGGATCGATCGTTTCGATCGTTTGGATCCAGTCTTGAAGATCGAATGGAACTTCCGGGTCGATCGGATATTTGACGAGTTCTCCTCCATATAATGAAATATAATAATCATACATGCTGAAGTCTTTCGAGAAACTAAGAGCGATTTTCTTTTCTCCTAATAAATTTCCAATAAACAAGCCAAGCATTTGGTCGGATCCGTTTCCGACTAATACTTGTTCTGGTCGCAGTCCGTGCAGTTTGCTGTATTCTTCTCTTAGCTTCCAATAGGTATTGTCCGGATATCGATTCAAATCCAATGTCGTGATGTTTTCTTGGATTTCTTTTAAAATTGCCGGCGCCGGTTTGTATGGGGATTCGTTCGCATTGAGCAAAATACCCTTTTGCGCATGGCTTTGATAAGAATAGCTTCCCATTATGTATCCATCCTTACTAAGATCGCTTGCGCGTGGGCGTCGAGTTGTTCTTCTTGCGCCATTTTCACGATTTGCTCCCCATATTTTTGAAATGCCTCTTTTGAATAATGCAAATAACTCGATTTTTTAATAAAACTATCTACACCCAGTGCCGAAGAGAAGCGCGCCGTGCCACTTGTTGGAAGCACATGGTTCGTTCCTCCAAAATAATCGCCGACACTCTCGCAAGTATAATAGCCAAGGAATACGCTGCCTGCATGCTTGACTTGACCTAAATACTCCATCGGGGATTCGACCATGAGTTCGAGATGTTCTGGAGCGATCAAATTCGATAAAGAGATGCATTCTTCAAGACCGTCGCAAACGATCGAATGTCCATGGTTGGCTAGCGATTGTTCGACGATCTCACGTTTTGGAAGAACAGCGCTTTGTTTTTCTAGTTCTTGATTGACTTGATCGACAAGCTTGGGGCTTGTCGTGATCAAGATTGAGCAAGCCATCGGATCATGTTCTGCTTGAGAGAGAAGATCGGCGGCCACAAACTTTGGATCCGCCTTTTCATCCGCGATGACAAGGATCTCGCTTGGTCCTGCGATCATATCGATATCTACTTTCCCGAATACGAGTTTTTTAGCGGCAGCCACAAAAATGTTGCCAGGGCCGACGATCTTATCAACAGGAAGGATACTTTGGGTTCCATAGGCTAAAGCGGCGATCGCTTGCGCGCCTCCCACTTTATAGATTTCATCCACGCCGGCAAGTTTGGCAGCAAAGGCAATATTGGGATGGATCTTCCCTTCCGCATTGGGTGGGGTCGTCATCACGATCCGTTTTACGCCAGCCACTTTGGCAGGGATCGTGTTCATTAAGACGCTGCTTGGATATTGGGCTCTTCCACCTGGCACATAGATGCCAACTGAATCGAGAGGAAGAACGCGTTGTCCCAAGTAGATCTTCTCTTCTTTTTCGAGCAAAAAGGAGTTTTGTTTTTGGGCTTTATGATAAAACTCGATGTTCTCTTTCGCCATTTCCATCGCTTTTTTGAAGGCGGGATCGCATTGAGCGATCGCTTCATCTAGTTCTTCTTCACTGACTTTCAAAGAAGAAAGGTCAACTTGATCGAAGCGCTTTGTCAAGGCAAAAAGCGCGTCGTCTTTTTGTTCTTTGACTTGATCGATGATTTCTTGCGCCTTGATCAAAATATCGGCTGAGATTTCTTGAGAGCGTTCACTCACGAATTGGACGAGTTTTGCTTGTTCTTGTTTATTCAAGGGCTGCAGCATTTCTTAGAACCTCCTGTTCTAGATCGTGGATCAAATCCATGACTTCTTTTCTTTTGAGCTTGAAACTCGCTTTATTGACGATCAGCCGCGCGCTGATCGGGCAAACAGTATCTAAAACGATCAAGCCATTCTCTTTTAAAGTGGCTCCTGTTTCCATGATATCGACGATCCCATCGCACAATCCTAATAGCGGGGAGAGCTCGACAGAGCCATCGATCTTGATGATTTCGACGTCCATGCCTTTACTTAAAAAATAATTGCGGGCGACATTGGGATATTTTGTTCCGATCTTGATATGTCCGACTTTATTGAACAGATCGTTTTCTGGTAAAGAAGCGACGATGAAGCGACATTTTCCGATTTCAAGATCGAGCAATTCATAATAATATTTACCGCCCTCTAAGAGGGTGTCTTTTCCTACGACCCCCACATCCGCTACCCCATGCTCTACATAGGTGATGCAGTCGTTGGCTTTTACAAGAAAGTACTCAAGATCTTTTTTTGAGTCTTTGAAGACAAGCGCCCGCCCCTTGTCTTTAAGGGCTTCGGTGCCATATCCGCATGCGTCGAGCATTTCGACGGTTTTCTTTTCAAGGCGTCCTTTGGTCAAGGCCATTGATAAGCTCATTACTCTTCCTCCTTGATATATATCGTTTCTACATTGGCTAATCGAAGTTCTACGTTCCCCTTTTGACGCAGCTTTTGAGCGATCTTGAGCGCCTCCACGATTTGCGCTTGAGGGTATAGCACTTGGATATTGGCTTTTTTTGTTGGGATAGAGATCGTTTCGGCTAGCGTATCGAGCTTGAATGAAAAACCGCAAGCAGGCAGATCATTGCCAAACACTTGGAGCAGTTTATCGTATCTACCTCCGCTCAACACGCTGTTTCCTACCCCTTCCACAAAACCTTCAAAAATGATCCCTGTATAATAATCAAGATGGGGGATCTTTCCAAAATCAAATTGATAAAGACCGCCATATCCTAATTCCGTGAGTTGGGCGTCTAATTGTTTCATTTGGAGCACCACGCTCTCGAGTTCGGGCGCAAACGACAACGACAAAGCTTTTTCTAAAACATCTTTTTCTCCACCTAATAGTGGCAGATTCAAAAAGAATGTGCGGATCTGATTCGTGATCGGTAAAGTATCTAAGTATTCTTTCAATTCTACAAGGCTTTTGCGGTCGATAAGATCAGCTAGCGTTTGGCGTGCAGTTTCATTTAAATCTGCGATCTGGCATGCGCACTCGAAAAATTGCACGGTTCCGATCTCAAGCATAAAGTTTGGCAAGTTTAAGGCGTTTAAAGCCTCTAAAGCGCAAGCGAGAACTTCAAGGTCTGCATGATGATCAAGTCCGATCAATTCCACGCCGCAATCCATGACTTCGCTTCGTTTTCCGCTCAAGGATGGACGCACCTTATATACGTTTGCGCAATAGCGGAGCCGGAAAGGTCCCATTTCATCTTTGAATCGAGTCGTCACCGCGCGTGCGATCGGCACTGTCATATCGATCCTTAATGTTAAGATATCTTGTTCTTGATCAAAAAACTTATACATGTCTTGGTCGTTAAGATTCGAGAACGCTTTTGAATACGTTTGATAAAACTCAAGAACGGGCGTTTGGATCTCTTCATATCCATAGGATTCGAAAACCGCATTCAAAGTTTGTTTTAGTTCGTTCTTCTTTCGGCATTCATCTAAGATCGAATCTCTGAATCCTGCAGGAAGTTGGATTTGATTCATTCTTCTTTCTCTCCTTTATAAAAAAAGCTTCCATCCAAAGGACGAAAGCTAAACTTGCGTGGTTCCACCTTACTTCGTGCATTTCTTGCGAAAAACACCTTATCGAGTACTAACATACTCTAGCTCGGTAACGGAAGCAACCGTTTCAGACTACTCTTCATTTCGCCTGAAGTGCTCTAGGATGTGTTCGAGCCTTTACACGCTTCTTTTCCACCAACCAAGAAGTCTCTATTCGCTTTGGGGCTGTACTATTTCCTTTCATCGCATTTTCATTTATTTTCTATATTGTTTACATTAATTAGTTTTTCAAAAAATGTCAAGAATAATTATTGATGATTCCGCACATAATTAAGGGCCCCTCCTGCCCTCAGGAGCTCGAAGTCTTGTTCGCTGATCTGTGCGAGCAGAGGGATCTCGATTTGTTTTGTAGCGTTGCGAAGAATAAATCTTGGCTCTTTTTCTAGATCGTATACATTTTCAAAGACGAGATCATCGAGATCATCGATCAAATCATAGTCATCTTTGTTTTCGAAGACGAAAGGAATGATGCCAAAATTGATCAAGTTCGCTAGATGGATGCGGGCAAAGCTTTTAGCGATCACCGCTTTGACACCTAAATACATCGGAGCAAGCGCCGCATGTTCTCGTGAACTTCCTTGCCCATAGTTTTCTCCGGCGACAATGATCCCACCATCGTTTTCCTTGCAGACCAGATGGAAATCCTTTTTATTGTTTTCAAAAACGAATGTTGACAGCTTTTCAATATTAGAACGATAAGGGAGCACTTTCGCACCAGCTGGCGCGATATGGTCTGTGGTGATATTATCTTCCAGCTTGATCACGACCCGTTTTTTAAATGCGTTTGGCAAAGCGTCATTGATTGGTAGCGGTTTGATATTCGGTCCCATGACGATCTCAACTTGTTCTGGATCCGGATGTGGCGCATAGATCATGGAATCATCGACAAAGCTCTCTTCTTTTTCAAAGGTATCCTCATACTCGATTTCTGTAGGATCGGTGATATAGCCAGCGATCGCACTGGCGGCTGCCGTTTCGGGCGATACGAGATAGACTTCAGCGGAAAGAGTTCCGCTTCTTCCATAGAAATTCCGGTTAAATGTACGCAAGGAGACTCCTTCGCTTTTTGGAGATTGTCCCATTCCGATGCACGGTCCGCATGTGCACTCGAGAATGCGAGCTCCCGCGTCGACAAAAGTCGCGAAGGCGCCATTTTTGATCAGTTTGCGCATGACTTGACGCGATCCTGGAGAAATCACTAACGAAGTATGCGGTGCAACTTTTTTATCTTTTAAGATCGCTGCGACTTTCATTAAGTCTTCATAGCCAGAATTCGTGCATGATCCGATCGCGACTTGGTCGACTTTTTTGCCTGCTAGATTGGCGATCGATTCAATATTGTCTGGGGAATTTGGACAAGCGGCTGCTGGTTTTAAGCTCGATAGATCGATTTCGATCAAGCCATCATACACAGCGCCTGGATCCGCGCTTAGCGGCTGATAGTTTTCTTCTCTTTGCTGCTGGGCTAAAAAGAGGCGTGTATTTTCATCGCTTGGAAAGATCGAAGTCGTCGCTCCAAGCTCCGCACCCATATTCGTGATTGTCGCTCTTTGATATACACTTAGGTTTTTTAAGCCTTCGCCTGTATATTCATAGATCTTTCCAACGCCGCCTTTCACGCTTTCTCTTCTTAACAATTCGAGGATGATATCTTTGCTGGAGACACCATGCTGTAGCGTTCCTGTTAAGCGGACTTCTATAATTTTTGGATACGTGATCCGGTAAGGAATGCCAGCCATCGCTTTGGCGACATCGAGTCCTCCGGCACCGATCGCGATCATCGCCATCGCTCCTCCTGTAGGTGTATGGGAATCTGAACCGATCAATGTTTTTCCTGGTTTGGCGAAACGTTCTAAATGAAGCTGGTGGCAGATCCCGTTGCCCGCTTTCGAAAAATAGATGCCATGTTTGGCGGCTACGCTTTGAAGGTAGGCATGATCATCAGCGTTCATATATCCGCTTTGCAGTGTATTGTGATCGACATAGCTTACGGAAAGCTCCGTTTTCACTTGATCGACTCCCATGGCTTCTAGCTGCATGTAGGCCATCGTTCCTGTCGCATCTTGTGTTAGCGTTTGATCCATCTTGATTTCGATTTGTTCTCCGGTTTTGCATGTCCCTGAGATCGTGTGTGCGTCTAAAATTTTTTGAGCTAATGTTTTCATTCGTTCACCTCACGTACTGATTATACCAAAGTTCCTAAATAATGTAAGAGGATGTGTTATAATATGAAAACGAATGAAAGGAATTATATGAAAACGTTGAAACAGATCTACACTGAAAACATGGCTTATAACCAGATCGACCCTTCTTTGTATGCGCGTTATCGTGTGAAGCAAGGTCTTCGAAACGAGAACGGAACGGGTGTCAAAGTGGGTTTGACAAAGATTTGCGATGTGGTTGGTTACCAAATGGTGCATGGCAAAAAGCACAATATCGATGGTCAGTTGATTTATCGCGGCTATTCTGTCGATGATTTGATCCGGATGCAGTCTGGTGATATGGTCGATGGATATGAGCAGGTCGCTTTTTTATTGATCATGGGCCGGCTTCCTGATCAAGAGGAACTCGCTCAATTCAAAACGATACTCAAGGATGAGATCAACACGAATATGATCGACGAGCAATATGAAACAAAGAGCATCTTAAATGCTTTGCAGATCGAGATCTTGAAGCTGTATGGCGATGATCCAAATCCTGATGATGACGAGCTTCCGGACCGGATGCAAAAAGGGATCTCGATCCTTGCTAGTATTCCTCTCTTTGTTTTTTCGCAATATCATCATACTTTGTTTACAAAATATCCTCTTCATGATAAAGGCTTGGCGGAGAACATTCTCGTCCTTGCACGGAATGAAGAAAACTATACCTTGCAGGAAGCGCGTCTGATGGATACTTTGTTGATGCTTCATGCAGATCATGGTGGTGGAAACAATTCAACGTTTGCCAATGTTGTGATCACAAGCACGGGTACAGATATTTATTCATGCATTTCGGCTGCGATCGGTTCTTTAAAGGGTCCTCGTCATGGGGGCGCGGCTCAAAAAGTCAGCGGGCAGTTTGATGCTCTCATTCATTCGTGCAAAAACGGATGGGATGATCAAAAGCTTGAAGAGATCGCGTACTCTCTTCTTGCGAAAGAATACTATGATCGAGCTGGATTGATTTATGGTATTGGCCATGCGATCTATACAAAGAGCGATCCGCGCGCGGTCTTGATCAAAGAGGAATGTCGAAAATTAGCGATCGAAAAAGGTCTTGAAGATGAATTTGAATTGTTTTCTCATTTTGAAAGGGCGGCTTGCAAAGCGATGAAGCGAGTGAAAGGGATCGATTGTTGCGCGAACGTCGATTTTTATTCTGGTTTTGCTTATCGGATGTTGGGGATCGATTCTTCTTTATTTACTTCAATGTTTTCTATTTCCCGGTGTGCTGGCTGGATCGCGCACCATCTTGAAAATAGACAGTCAAATCGCAAGCTGATTCGTCCTGCCAATATTTATGTCGGTGAAAGAAAGGGGTCGTACAATGACTAAAACAATTACAGTGTTTAGAGGCGATGGGATTGGACCAGAAATTACGGATACGGTCCTTGATATTTTAAAGGCGGCAAATGCTCCTTTGGATTTTGAGATCTTTGATGTAGGTGCAGCTGTCTATGAAAAGACAGGTTCGTTCATTCCGCAGGAAGGATTCGATAGTTTTGAGAAAAACAAAGTTTTGTTGAAATCGCCGATCACGACACCGATCGGATCTGGATTCAAATCGTTGAATGTCACTTTGCGTCAAAAATATGATCTATGGGCCAATATTCGTCCGGCGCTTTCAAATCCGGCATTGCCTACGCGATTTGAAAACGTAGATCTTGTAACGTTCCGCGAAAATACGGAAGATCTATATATTGGTGAAGAAATCGAAATCGATGCAGACACTGTGCATGCAATCAAAAAAATCACGCGGAAAGCGAGCGAGAGGATCATCAAAGAGGCTTTTGAATATGCCCTAAAAAATGGCCGGCATAAAGTGACGTGTATCCATAAGGCCAATATTTTAAAGAAGAGCGATGGAATGTTCTTACGGATTTTTGAAGAAATCGCCAAATCATATCCACAAATCGAGGCGGATTCTATGATCGTCGATGCTGCTTGCATGAATTTAGTGATGCATCCAGAACGATTCGATGTGCTTGTTATGCCAAATTTATATGGAGATATTCTTTCGGATCTTACTTCGGGTTTGATTGGTGGTTTAGGTTTGTTGCCAAGCTGCAATCGGGGGGATTCGTATGCGATGTATGAGGCGGTTCATGGCAGCGCTCCAGATATTGCAGGACAAAATCTAGCAAATCCTTCTGCACTGCTTCTTTCGGCTTGTATGATGTTGGATGACTTGCACGAGGAAGAGAGCGCTTCAAAGATTCGAAACGCGCTGGATCAAGTGTTCCAGGAAGGAAAAGTTCTAACAAAAGACTTGGGTGGCCAGGCAAGTACGAGCGAGTTTGTCGCGGAAATCAAATCAAGATTGTAAAAAAGAGGAAGCTCTATTCGGCTTCCTCTTCTTCCATTTCAAACAATATGGATCGATTTTTTAAAGTGATGATGTAAGTTCCATCTTTAGGATATTGACTCTTATCTTTTTGATCGGATAAGATTTCTAATTCACAAGGATAGGCTTCCCCTTCTAATAAATCTAAAAACTTTTCTTTCCCAAATTTTTTAACGATCGTTCTCCCACATGCACAGTTCCCGTATTGATCCAAACAATGGAAGATCCATTCCGGTAATTTTGATGTATTGCTCATGTATTCCTCCTGTTTATAGTCAATATTCGCAATTATACATATTTAACCAAGAAAAGCAAGAAAAAACTCCCAAAATGGGAGTTTATTTGTTAATTTTCTAAAATGTCGATGATCGCTGGGTAATAGTCATATCGCCCATCCACCCATTGAAGAGCTTCATTCGCGATCGCGCGCGCTTTATCCCGGTCGATATCTCGATAGATATTCGCGAATCGGAAATAGATCATGTCTTTAAGCGCGTTCTCCCGAATGATATATCGATAGTTCGCGTCTCCTAATCCATAATCGCCATGAACGATCAATAGATCGGCAACGTCCATCATCGCGCGATTGCCAAGTTCGTCGTGAAGGGCATCAAATTGAGATAATACTGAATAGATGAAGCCTTCATAATACTTCACATCTTTATATTGCCAATTTTTGAGCACTTCATAAGCGACATCCATGAATTTGATCACGAGAGCTTTCACATCGGCTCTTAAATAACGATCGATCTCTTCTAAAGAACGGATGTTGCGGCGTTGCGCTAAGATCAATACTTGACGCACCGTATCGAACAATTCATTGTAAACTTCAGTATTCGCTAGCGCGTCATCGCTCAGTTCCAATTGCATCGCTTTATTTACCCGATTGCTTAGATCATCAAAATCGCTCGCCTTCAGCTCCATCGTATCGCCGACTTTTGATAAAAGCACAGGAATCATATCGATATCGAATCCATCATCCTCATACAAGAAGGTATCCGCAAGTTTCGCTTCCTCTTTTAAAGAAGCTATGATCTTATCAAGATCGCTTTCATCCAACAAGATGTTTTTATAGTCATCATATCCTTTATCGATCCCTAGCGCTCTCGCCATATCGATCAAAGTATCTAAGGAGAAGTCCGCATAGACTTTCGCTTTTTCTTCTGGGCTGATCGTCTCTGTAGCTTGTTCTTCGACTACAACTGGCTCTTCCTTCTTAACTTCGGCTTTCTTTTCTTCCGCCTTAGCTGGTTCTTCTTTCTTAGCTTCTACTTTCTTTTCTTCGGCCTTAACCGGTTCTTCTTTCTTAACTTCTACTTTCTTTTCTTCCGCTTTTGCTGGTTCTTCTTTCTTAATTTCTTCCTTTTTAGAAACGGCAGATTTCTTTGTTGAAGTCTTTTTAGGAGCAGATTTTTTAGCCGCCGGCTTTTTCGGAGTCGCTTTTTTTACGCTCGCTTCTTGAGTTGGCTCTGCTGCAGCCGATACAGTCTTAACTGCTGCATCGCTTCCTTTTGGCTGAGTATTGGATTGGACGGCTGGTTCTTTGGCAGCGGCTTTGACTGCTGGCTCAGCAGCCTTTGGAGCAACTGGTTTTTGATCAGCTGCAGCACTTGCCTTCTTAACCGTCTTTTTCTCTGTTGTTTTATTTGTAACGCTCGTTCCTGCTTTTTTCGCAGCTTTTTTTGGAGCCGCTTTTGCTTTCTTTCCTGACGATGTTTCATTTGTCGTTGGTTCCTTTTTCTTCGCAACGCTTGTTGTTTTTTTAACAGTAGCAGCGTCTTTTTCGCTTACTGTTTTCTTTACTTCTGCCATATGTAAACCTCCTAATTCAATGCTTACTTCGAATCAAGTATATCATCTTTTTATGATCCTTAGAAAGAAAAAGATAAATTGACCCGTTTTTTGAAAAAAAGTGCTCCATTTTAAACTAAATTTAAGAATGTGCTACTATTATAAATATCGAAACTTAGATTGGAGGACACTATGAATCAAGCATCAAGACCTCCTGAATTTCAAAAAAAGAAATCAGGATCCGGAAAATGGATAGCATTAGCATTATGTACGATTTTATGTTCTGGAGCAGCCGGGATCGGTGGAGGATACGCCGCATATACGCTCGCATCGAAGCAAAATACAACGACATCTTCCGATTCTTCAAAATCGCAGGCAAATACGAGTAAAACGCAGAATCGCACCAATATTGAAGCTGTCAACGTGAGCAGCGTAGTCGACCAATGCCGGCCGACCGTTGTAGAAATCACCACCGAAATCGCATCCAGTGGCAGCAATCCTTTCCAACAATATGTTCAACAAGGCGCAGGAAGCGGCGTTATCATGACTTCCGATGGATATATCATCACAAACAACCACGTCATTGAAGGTGCAAGCACGATCACAGTCAAAACAGTCGATGGCAGCGAATACGACGCCAAGCTCATCGGACGGGATGCGCAAACGGACCTTGCCGTCATCAAGATCGAAGCCAACGATCTTCCAGCTGCGACCTTTGGAAACTCTAACGAGCTTAAAGTCGGCGATATCGCGATCGCGATCGGTAATCCATTAGGTTCGCTAGGAGGAACGGTGACAACTGGAATCATTTCCGCACTGAACCGAGAAATCACCATTGAAAACGAAACCATGACTCTTCTTCAAACGGATGCGGCAATCAACCCAGGAAATTCTGGTGGTGGCTTATTCGATGAAGCAGGAAATTTGATCGGCATTGTCAATGCCAAACAAAGCAGCGCCGGCATTGAAGGCTTAGGATTTGCGATCCCGATCAGCGATGCGGTCGAGATCTTGGATGAACTTGTCCGCAATGGCACTGTAACCAATCGTCCTGCATTGAATGTCAGCCTATATGATTATACGGACACTTCTTTATATGGAAATTCCAAATATAGCGATGGTGTATATATCGTTCAAATCATTGATGGAGGAGCGGCCGACCAGGCAGGATTAAAGGTCAACGATCAAATCATTCGTTTCAACGGAAAAGACGTCTCTTCAACAAGCGAAGTTAAAAAAGAATTACGTTCTTTAAAGATCGGCGACCGCGTTCCGATCACGGTCGTTCGCGATGGAAAAGAAATCGAGACCGAAATCACGCTCTCTTCAAATAACCAATAAAGATATACTCTCCTTTCTTCCGATTGAAAGCGCTTTAATTGTTGTACCGATAGTTAAAAACGTTTATAATTGAGATAAATTATAGGAGGAAAATCTTAAAATGGAGCAAGAAAAAATTAAAAAAAGAAAGATCATGCTCATAGGAACTGGATTTGTTGGGATGTCATTTGCCTATACGATGCTCAACGAACGTGGGATCGATGAAATGGTTCTCGTGGACGTGAATACCGACAAAGCGGAAGGCGAAGCAATGGACTTGAATGATGGACTTGTCTATGCGAACAGTAAAATGAAGATCAAAGCCGGATCTTATGAGGAAGACGCCGCCGATACAGACGTTTGCGTATTGACTGCGGGCGCAGCTCAAAAACCTGGTCAATCGCGTCTAGAACTTGTAAAGATCAACGCAAATATCACAAAAGGGGTTTGCGAATCATTAAAGGCCAACGGCTTCCACGGCATTCTGCTAGTAGCCAACAACCCTGCCGACATCATGACGTATGTCGCATGGAAAACGATCGGTTTGCCACAAAATCAAGTCATCGGTTCAGGAACTGTATTGGATACCGCGCGTCTGCGTCATTCTTTGAGTCGTTTCTTAGGCTTTGCGGATTCGAATATCCATGCCTATATCATGGGTGAACACGGAGATTCCAGCTTTGTCCCTTGGATCCATACGTATATTGGATGCAAATCATTATTGGAATACTTGGATGAAAACAACATCTCTTTGCAAGAGCTGCAAGACATTTATATTGAAGTACGCGACAAAGCGTATGCGATCATCGAACGGAAAAAGGCGACCTACTATGGAATTGGATACGCTCTTAAACGGATCGTCGATGCGATCTTGAACAACGAGCATTGCATCCTTCCAGTATCGAGCTATCAAAACGGCGAATATAACCGTTCCGGCTTGTTTATCGGTACACCAAGCGTCGTAGGTTCGAACGGGATCGAAAGGATCATGGCGCTGCCATTGAACGAAAACGATCAAAACCGTTTCAACGCCTCTTTCGATACGTTGGAAAAAACGATCCGTGACAACTTAGGCGATATCATCGATCTAGATTAATCGAAAAAGAAGCGACCATTTCGTTCGCTTCTTTTTTTATATCGTTTCAAAATCGACTAAAAAGTCTTCAAGCTGATCGAGCAAAACGACCCGATTGAACAAAGTGATACATCGATGCTTTTGCTCATAAATAAAATCTCCATGATAGTGTCCGCAAAACCATTCTTTATAGCATAGCTTTTTTTTGATCGTTTCTAAAAAAGAATGAATGTCGACATACCCTTCTCCATAAGGCGATAAGCTGACTTCATATCGCTTGGAAAAAGGATGTGACTCATATACATCGTGCGACAATACATAATCCACCTTCCAATCATGCGCTTCTAGATTATGAAGCGCATTCTTCACTTCATAATATGTTGGAAGCTCATCTTTCCACCAATTGACATGCTCTGTTCGATATTGAATATCATGCGAATAAGCGCCTCCAAACGTAAAGAATGTCGCTCCATCGATCGTATATACTTCTCCTCGCAGCAAATGAAAGATATTCGAACGGATCTCCCGCGCTTTTCCGCCTTTATACTCCACGACAGGATATTGTTTTAAAACATCAAAATTCTCGTGATTCCCATCAATAAAGAGCGTATTCCAAGGAAGCGATTCTAACCAGTTCAGCCAGAATCGATCGCCATCGCCGCCATCCCATACACATCCAAAATCACCACAAATAATGACATAATCATTTTCTGTCAGTGTATTTCCAGCCTCGAATTCGCGAGGATTGATTTTATGAATGTCTTGTTCTCGATGAATATCACCCGTTATATAAATCATCTGATAGCCTCCATACGTTATACTAAAAACAATACTATCATTATTTGCTGAAGAATAAAACAAAAGACCAAGCAAACCTTGGCCTTTTGTACAATTCTTTTTTTATGACGCTTTGCTGAACGCTAGACAGCCCGCTCCTAACAAGCCGCTATCTTCATTCAATGTAGATTTACGAACATTGACATATGGTTTTACGACATCGAACACTTGATCTTTGACAAGATCTTCGACCTCATCCACAAATCCATCGATCTTTAACGCGACACTGCCCCCAAGAATGACGATTTCAGGATCCGTGATCGCGATCAGAGCTGAAATGAAGCTCGCTAAATACTTTTTCGCATCATCCATGATCTCTTTAGCAATTTCATTGCCCGCTATCGCAAGATCATTGACTTCCCCAGCATGCTTTACGTTCAAGCCTTTGTCCAGCGCGCGCGTCGTGATCGCTGTTCCCGAAGAAATCGCTTCGATCCCTCCAGGATACAAGCTGCCATGTTGAGGACCATCTTGCCACATACAAACATTGGCGACTTCATGACCGAAACCATGTGCTCCAATATAAATTTCCCCGTCGATTACTTGACCAGAACCAAGACCTGTCGAGATCGTTAAGAATTGAACGAACCGATAGTCTTTTCCTTCTCCTACAACAGCTTCCGCTAAAGCCGCCAAGTTGGCATCGTTTTCCAAATAAGAAGGTATTCCCGTATACTCCTCGATCTTTTTAGCCACTGGATAATGATGCCAATTCCCTTTTAAGTTTGGCGTTTCCATTACGATGCCATTGATCAGATCCAATGGTCCTGGGCACGATACGCCGATCCCTACAAGTTCTCTATTGTCGCTCGCTTCAAAGCCCTTCACAACAGCCGCCAATTGTTTTAGCGTTTCATCTGGATCTTCAACATTTGTCGGAAACTGGACGCGATCGATAATGTTCATTTCTTCATCGATCAATGCGACTCTCGAATTTGTTCCTCCAATATCTACTCCTACCGCATATTTCATTTTATTTCTCCTTACGTTTTCTAAAAAATATTATAAACTATATTTTCTATGAAACCATATCCAATTTACGCAAAATCGATCATTCTTGGATCCGAAAACGAATTTGAACGATCTTTTCTCTTTCATCATGTGCTAAAAATGAATTCAAACATACGAACGCTCCCGTTTGTGTTAAGGTAAGACGATGTTCTTTGGCATATTGATCTATTTTTTTGAGTAAATACATCCGCTTCATCTGGGTATCACCGATCAGATTACCAACTAAATACACGCCTTTCTCTAAATACGTCTTTTTGCGATAAGATGTGAAAATAAAGTAGGCGCTAGGAACGATCTTGCTCTCTTCTTCTTGAAATAAAAACCCAGATTCTTTAGAAAACCCATTTTTATTCCGATTCTTTTCTTCAAAATCGAACCATTTTTCGCCTGCTTCACAAGGCAACGTATCAAGATATTGACGATCAAATTGTTCCGTATGGATCGAAAGATCCAACAAAGAGGCATTAGTTTTGATTTGTGCGCAGCGATATTCTACTTCTTTATGCAATTGTTGCAGCTTTTGGATCTCTTGCTTGATCTTACTTGATTGATCGCAAAGATTTTCTAAAAGCTCTATTTCATGACCTTCCTTGATCAAGGATCCGATCTCTTCATAGGAAAAACCAAGATCCAGAAGAAAAAGGATAAACTGAAACTGCTTCGCTTGCTCGATTCGATACAATCTTTCTCCATTTTCTTCCATATGATTGCCTGAAAGCAAGTCATGAGACTCTAGATACGAAAGCAGTGCTTCCTCCACATTCAAAAGATCGGCAAATTCTTGCTTTGTATATTTTTTCATTCTGAATTTTCTTTCTAAAAAAACCTAAGCGATGAAGCTTAGGTTCTCTTTTATTCAACACCAAGGATAAAGGAATAGACTGGTTGTTCTCCGTTATTGATTTCCACTTCGGCATCGCTGTTTTCTTCGACGAACGCTCCAAGTTCTTCCGCCATTTCTTTAGTCGCATCTTCTCCATAGATGATCGTGACAAGCTCGCTATCTTCATCAAGCATTTTGGAAAGGAGTTCTTTCGAAGCCTGCATACAGTCGTTTTGACAAGCGACGATCGCTTTGCCAAACATTCCCATGTATTGGCCTTTTTTGATTTCCATGCCTTCGTAAGTCGTATCCCGGACAGCATACGTCACTTCTCCCGATTTGACTTGGCTCAAAGCGTTTTCCATCTCATCCAGGTTGGTCGTCACATCCACATCCGGATTGAACATGATACACGCGCATAAGCCTTGTGGGGTCGTCTTGGAAGGAATCACATGAATATCTTGATCTTCCATGACAGACTGTGCTTGCTGTGCGGCTAGAATGATATTCGAGTTGTTTGGAAGAATGAAAATATGGTCGCAATTCAATTTTCGGATCGCAGAAACGAAATCTTCCGTTGATGGATTCATCGTTTGACCGCCTCCGATCACGACATCCGCGCGAAGTTCTTTGAACATGTTCTTGATGCCTTCGCCAGCCGCTACCGTAATGATGCCATACTTCTTGTGAGGTTCCTTTTTGATTTCATGATACTCTTCTTCTTTTTCAAGAATATTATCATGCTGATCCTGCATGTTCTCTATCTTGAGCTTCATGAAACGGCCTTGACGTTTTCCCATCTTGATCGCTGTCTGTGGCTCGAGCGTATGGACATGGACCTTGACAAGATCGTCATCTTGAACGCACACGATCGAATTTCCAATCGTTGCCAGCTCCTTTTTAAAGGAATCTTCAGAGAAGTTGCGGATTCCATGATCCGAAAGATGCAAGATGAATTCTGTACAGAATCCATATTCTTGCTCGCCACCTTCCACTTTCGTTTGGGCCGCCTCTACAGGATTTGCTTCCCCTTCACGCGCGATGACTTTTCCTTCCATCGCGGACAAGAAACCTTCCAAAATGACCAAAAGTCCTTTTCCGCCAGAATCGACAACACCAACTTCTGCAAGCACTGGCAAGAGCTGCGGCGTCGTATCTAAAGATTCTTCCGCTTCCTTGACCATACGAGCCATGACTTTCGTGCAATCTGTCACTTCTTCGCTCATCGTATAGGCATACGTGTAATCCGCCGCTTCTCGAATGACTGTCAAGATCGTTCCTTCAACAGGACGCATGACCGCTTTATAAGCGACACGACTACCATTCACAAGCGCATGGGCAAGCTGGGCCGCGTCGATTTGATCAAGATCCTTGATTGCTTGATAAAAGCCACGGAAAATTTGCGAAGTAATAACACCTGAATTTCCGCGTGCTCCCATCAATAGTCCTCGAGAAAGCGTTTTGGCGATCTCGCCTACCGAATCCGAAGGATCTTCTAAAGCCGCATTGACGCCATTCGAAACAGTTAAGAACATATTGGTTCCTGTATCCCCGTCTGGTACTGGGAATACGTTCAGTGCGTCGATTTGAGAAGAATGATTTCCTAAATTATTCATTCCAGAAAGAAGCATTTCTTTAAACAATTTTCCATCGATATATTGCATAAAAATAGACTCCTTTACTTACTCATCCGCACTTCTTGAACATAGATATTGATAGCTTGCACCTTAACTTCCAATGTCTTCTCCAAGACGTATTTTACACGTTTTTGGGCTTCATAGATCACTTCGCCAAGCTTGATTCCTTGCAAAGCAATAATATAAATATCAAGAACAAGTCCATCCTCGTTTTGACGAACGACGATGCCCTTTGAATAATTATCGCGTTTTAAAAGCTCTGCCAAACCATCTTTCAATAGTTTTTGAGAAGCCATTCCAACGATTCCATAGCATTCCGTGATCGTTCCTCCCGCGAGCGAAGCGATCGCATCGAGCGAAATTTGGATGTTTCCAAATTCAGTTGATTTATAAATAGGCATAAAGTACCTCCTGTTTGCTATAGCACATTATAGCATGTCTTTAAAATTAAACTACAAATATTTACTCAGTCGGGATAAAACCTTGACTTTCATCCCATATATAATATAACCCTGTCGCTGGATCCTGGTAAAGATTTAAGCTTTGGGAATACAAATACCCACTATCTGGCATCAAGATCCAGTCTTCCTCGGTGTTCACCTGCTCTTCGCCCTCATTTTCAGGATCCTCTTCGCTGATCGGCTCTTCTTGCTCTTGCGAACTTGATTCTGGATCCTCTTGTTGGCCGCTCTCTTCTTGTTCTTGCTGTTTCTTAGCTTCTTCTTCCGCTCTTTTTTGCGCTTGAGCTTCTTCCTTTTTACGGGCTTCTTCTTCTTTCCGTTTTGCTTCTCTTTCTTCTAAAGACATGTTGAGATAGGTGCAATCCAATTTATTGATCGAAGAGTTTTGCGCATCCAAGACTAGGCAGACCGATTGGCCTTTCAGCTGTGAAAGCATATCTTTATAATGTGACATCATCATAAGGTCTGGAATACTTGTATAGACCATATTTCCATCTTGCATCGTGATCTTAAGCATATTTTGATCGTACGAAGTCGAATACGGAACGATTTCCGCGATCTTTTCCACGACCTCACGCGTCAAAAGCGTCTCATATTTTTCAAACTCTTTCCAGATCCGCTCTAACTGTTCATCGTTAAAATCACTCAATAAAGGAAAATGAATAATATTTTTTAGATATTTTTCATCCAGCAAGATCGATTCGCCTTTATTTGTCAGCATATAGTTTTTTCCATCCTTGACATAATATCCAATGACTGTTTTTTCTTGAATATCGATCAAGATCGAATCATTCTTTTTTTTGACTGAGACAGATTCGATCAGAGGATCCGCCTTCAATCGATTCTCGATCAAAAATTTGGGAGTCAGCCAATAGCGGGAAGCCGAGTTCACTTTGGCAATATCGAGCACTTGCTGATCCGTATAGTAATAATTTCCTGTTGCCGCGCTGACCTTCACTCGAGAATCCAGCGAAAAATAATAGATCAAAAAGCTCGAGATCAACATGAGAACAACGCAAAGGCACGCGCTCATTTTAAGACTCAGCGTCTTTTTCTTCGTCTTCTTTTTCATTCCAATTTAAATATTCCACTTCTTGGATCAAATCGATCCCGAATTTCTCTTTCGCTCGGATCTGTACGCACTCGATCAAACGATGCACATCTTCCGCCTTGGCTTCTCCGCAATTGACAATAAAATTGCTGTGCTTTTCGGAAATCATCGCATCCCCGATCCGTTTTCCACGCAAGCCTAGCTCATCGATGATCTTCCAGGCTGGCATCTCTTTTGGATTCCGGAACACGCTTCCCGCGCAAGGCTGATCGAGAGGCTGTGTTTGCATACGGCGCGAGCGCCTTGAATTCATGAGCTGGCGGATCTCCTCTTGTTCTTTTGGGATCAGCTGAAAACAGCCCGCTAAAATCGTCCAGTCTCGATGTTTTTGAAACAAAGAATGCCGATAATCGTATTCGAGATCTTCCTTATCGAGCCACACGATCTCCCCATCTTTCAAAACGAGCACTTTGACCAAAACATTCGAAAGGTTGGAATTATAGGCTCCTGCATTCATAAACAATCCGCCACCAACAGATCCTGGGATCCCTGAAGCGAATTCGAGCCCGCCCAAAGAATGACGCATCGCCTCCATTGCTAGATTGATGAGCGAACATCCTGCTTGCGCGATCAACAATCCATTCGGTTCAAAATAAAACTCATTCAAGGTTTGATCTAAATTGATGATCGCTCCATGAAAATGGGAATCATGAAAAAGAAGATTGGACCCTCTTCCTAAAATATAGTATGGGATCGCTTCTTCTTTTAAGATCTCTAAAAGCCGGATCAGAGCGAGCTCGTTTTTAGGATATATATAATAATCAACGATCCCGCCTATACGATAAGTAGTATGCTGTTTCATCGATTCACCGATCTTAACTTTTCCAAAAGGTTTTATTCGCTCTAATATCCTATCCATATGCTTCCCCTTATTTCATTAGCGTATACGCGTACTCGACTAGATCATAAGCCGCATCGCCTTTTCCCATCTTAAATGCCTTATCCGATATCGAGTTTCGATTTTCTTCATTAAGGAATGTCTTGGCAAAAGCCGCTTTCAGAGTTTCTTGATTCAGATCCTTTTCTTCGATCATGCTTGCAGCCCCTCGATCCACAAGCATTTTCGCGTTGTAGTATTGATGATTGTTTGCGACATAGGGACTTGGGATCAAAATAGCCGGGATCCCTAAAGCAGTAAGTTCTGCAATCGTTGTCGCGCCCGCCCTACAAATCATGCCATCGATCTTTCCGTAGATTTTGAGCGTGTCTACATAAGGAACGACATGTACGTTTTCATTTCCTTTGAATAGATCTAAATCTTCTGAATTATCTTTTCCACAAACATAGAGGATTTGAAAATCTTGAGGAATGCCTTGAAGCGCTTCTTTCATCAAAGCGTTGATCGACGACGATCCCAAGCTTCCCATCATGATCAAGATCGTCTTTTTATCATCGCTCAGTCCCAAAGAGTGGAAATAGCTTAGGTCTACATTGGCTTCCTTGGCGATCGTCGCTCTAGGATTTCCAAATTTCTTGATCTTGTCCTTCGGGAAGACTTCATCGCATTTATCATAACAAGTGACGATCCCGTCGGCTTTTTTCATGACGAGCTTGTTCGATTTTCCAACAATGGAATTTTGTTCATGAATGATCGTAGGGATATCAAGCGATTGAGCGGCCATCATAACAGGTGCGCTGACATAGCCTCCAAATCCGATAACTAGATCAGCCTTGAATTCTTTTAAATACTCTTTTGCTTTTTGTTGAGCCCGCATCATCTGCAAGATCGCCTTCGCTTTGGATCCAAGCGATCCTACTAAGCCAGAAGTGTGCAAAGAACGAAACGGATATCCATAGCTTGGGATCAGATCTGCTTCCATTCTGTCGTCATTTCCAATGAACATGATCTCATCATTTGGATGCATTTGTTTAACTTTTGAAGCGAACGCTAAAGCCGGATAAATATGGCCCCCTGTTCCGCCTGTTACGATACATATATGTTTCACAATTTTATTCCTCCATTTGAATCGGCTCTGTCGTTGGTTCCATGACCCCCACTAGAACAAGTCGATTGATTGAATCAAAGCCATAATCTAGATCACATGTCGAAAGAGTGATGAAGCGTTTGCCTTCGACAGGAATATTTCGTGAATACGTCGCTTGAGAGATCATTTCGTTCGCGTGTTCTGTTGTTTGTGTCAAGTCGTATTTTGTATAGAACGATGTTCCTTCTGTCGTTTTGGAGAAGGCCAAGACATCGCATTTGTAGTTTTGACTCGGTGTCAACACATAAAAAACAGGATGGGTTTCAAAAAAAGAGGCGTCCTCGAATCGGTCCATGGAGGTGAACATTCCGCCTCCTTCCACGGAATGTCCATAGACGACATTGTTTTCGTCAGAAAAATCAGGGGCGGCCCCTGCATCTAAAAAGATCGATCCGCGAATATTGGTTTCGCCTAGCGTTGTATGGTTCAAGTAATACGTGTTGTCGCTTCCTTGAACGATCGGAAAAGAGACAGAATCGAGTCCTGGTACATAGACCCAGCCCACCACATCAGGAGCGCTCTGTTTTAAAGCGGTCCAATCGATCGTCAACGTCTTGTTGGCGTTGTCCTCGATTTTGGCGATCTCTTGTAGTTTTTCATTTTCCTGATCGATCATTTTTGATTCTTTATATATTTTATAGAGTTGAAAGGCGCTGAAGCTGAATACGCAGATCGCAGCCAGCAGCACGATACGGTAGATCCATTTTTTCATGTCCTTATCATAAAGCATTTCGCCAATTAAATACAAGCACTTCTCAGAAACGAAAAAGAGTGCGCTATGCACTCTCTTGAATTACTTCGATAATTTGCTGGCCGCTTCTTTGTCGATGAATACGATCACATCGGGATGCTTTTGAAGAACAGAAGCTGGGCATTCGACATTGACATCGCCTTCGATCATCTCTTTGAGCGCGTCGGCTTTATTCGCTCCATTGGCTACGAGCAAGATCTTTTTCGCCTTCATGATCGTGCCGATTCCTTGTGTGATCGCTTGCGTTGGTACCTTGTTGATGTCATTGTCAAAGAAGCGCGCGTTTGCTTCCCGTGTGTTTTCTGTAAGATCAACGATATGAGTTGGTTCATCGAATGGTGTGCCTGGCTCATTGAAGCCGATATGACCATTTTGCCCGATTCCAAGAACTTGGATATCGACGCCATTGACCGCGTCTTCATACTTTTCGCAATCTTCTTTTGTGTTTCCATAAGGAACATGCGTATTGTTTGGATCGATATCGATGCCCGAGAACAAATTCTCATTCATAAACGTGTAATACGATTGAGGATCGTTACGATCGATTCCAACATACTCATCCAAATTATAAGTAGACACATCTTTATAACTTGTTCCATTTTCTTTATGATCTTTGATCATATCTTGATACATGCCAACTGGCGAAGAACCTGTGGCTAGACCCAATACAGAATTTGGTTTTTCGACCACTTGTTCCTTAATGACTTCAAATGCTTTATTCGAAAGATCATCATAATTTTCGCAAACAACTACTTTCATACTTAACACTCCTTTTTCTTGATTCTATTGTATCATGTTCGATAGAAATATCTACAATTCTTGGTAAATACCAATAAGATGAACTTAGAAAGAAAAAAGAATGGCTTCCTTGCCATTCTTTTCGACCTTAAGCGCTTAACAGTTCGTCTGCGTTTGCTGGAACAGTATTCGGTACGCTTTGCACATTCAAATGAACCCCTTGATCATGCAAGGCTTTAAAAGCGTCGACTTCCTTTTGATCCACATATACAGATGGGCTGACTTCTTTTTTTCCTTCTGCTTTTGGCAAATTACCGACATTTACATCTTGGATCTCGATTCCCCCGTCGATCAATGTCAGTACATCTTTTGGATCCGTCACTAAAATCATGATCTTTTCTTCAGGTGCAGCTTCTTGGATCGACTTGATCCCATCCTTCAGCGTATAATAACGCGTTTTCGCGTTGGCAGGAGCGATCATGTTCATAAGCTCTTGCTTGAATGGATCCTTCGCTACCTCGTCATTTAAAACGAACACCGTATTCGCTCCTGTTTTAGCGACCCATTGAGTCGCTACTTGCCCATGAATCAATCGATCATCGATTCGTGTTAAAACAATTTCAGCCATAGATTCTCCCTTCTTCCTTTAAAATTATGGTTTCCACTTATAGTTTGATTTTACCACTTTTCCTTTATTTGAGTAAACCATTCTTTGTTTTTCAACAAAATCGATATAATAGAAGAAAGGTGATCATATGTTGCGCAGAACAACAAATTTTAAATTCCAAGATTTTGGGGAAGTCCACAATACTCCGCCCAAAGAAGCGAAAGAGATGTCGGACCATATTCTACAATTGAAGGCAAAATCCTTTGATCGCGCCTTCTTTTCGAGTACGCCTACGTATCTCGAAAATATGAGCGGGATCACGATGGTGGCGCTTTCGCACGATGGAATCCATTTTAAAAAATTCGTCTTGCACCGCACGATCGAAATCGATCCGAACGTGTATTTCAACTTTGTTCCGATCACGGATCATTCAGAGCTGAAGATCTACTATAACGAAGCGACACTCAACGAAAAAAAGATCCAAGATCCAATCGAATATAAACCGATTTCTTCGAAGATCGCAATGAAAGAGATCTATACAAATTATTATTATATCCGCAAAGCGGGTTATTTTTTCCCAGAACAGATCCTTCCTTTTTATGTATTGCTTTATATCGACGAGGGAGAAATCGAGATCGAATGCGATGAACACGCTTATTGTTTGAAAGCAAATGATTGTCTTTTATTGTATCCAGATCAAAAGTTGTCGATGCATACGAAGTCCGATCAAAACTGCTCCTATTTGATGATTTCTTTTTTAATGGAAACGACGCTAGATACTTCCTTGAAAAACATCATCATCCATCTTCGAAACCGGGAAGTGTATTCTCTGTTGTCAAAATATATGAAGGCGGTCCAAAACGATCATGAAATCGAGCATGAGCTTGCGATCGTCTATTTGAAAGAAGTCGTTCTTATGCTTTTCCGCGAGCGGATCGAAACACAAGCCAACGAATACAATCCAATGCAGGTACATTACGAAAACGCCTTATTTAATGAAATCTTGATTTATATCCAGACGCATATCGATCAAAACATTTCAGTCGAGGCCCTTTGTGAACGATTCCAGATTTCTAGAAGCAAGATCCAAAATATTTTTAAAGAAAAATTCGACATTGGGCCAAAACAATATATATCGAATGTAAAATTAGATCGCGCGAAAGAAATGATTCAAGAACATAAGTACACGATTTCGGAGATCTCCGATCGTCTTGGTTTTACGAGTGTTCATTATTTTTCTCGAAAATTCAAATCGCATTTTTCGATCGCTCCAACCGATTATGCCAAACAATGCCAAAAACAGAAGGAATTTTAATTTCCTTCTGTTTTTGATTGAAAATAGAGAACGCTATCTTTCCCGATCGTTTCGATACTTTTTGCTAATTCGTCTAAATCCGCTATAAATTGTCTTGTTAAGTTGGCTTCGCTGAGCATGCCTAGATTGGTTCCTGCAAGCACTTTGACATCCTCGCGCCCACGGGCATATAAAGCCGCGCATTGAAATGGAGTTCCTCCTAAAAGGTCGCAAAAGATCACTACTCCATCACAAACCTCTAAAAGCTTCGTGCATTTTTCATCGATTTTTGCTTCCAGGAGCGTTTTCGTGCATCCTTCCTCAAAATCGATGGCTTCGATAGCGTTCAGCTCTCCTGCCAGCAAAGTCAACGCGCTTTTCATTCCTGTGCCAAAGTGCGCGTGGCCCGTTATGATCATTCCGATCATTTTATTTTCCTTCCTTATTCTGGAAGATCGTGATCGTATATCCAGTTTTGAACACTTCATGCGGCTGTAGGATGATCGTCCCTTCCCGTTGATAGAAATCCGAGCAAGACTGATCGAAATCCGCATGTCCGAACCACGGTTCGATACAAATAAAATTCGATGGCGAAGGATGCGACCAGATCGCTAAAAACGGAAATCCTGGGAAGCTGATCCGGATCTTAGGAACGTTTTTATATTCAAGATCTACGTAAGTAGAGCTAAAATCCTTCAGCACGATCGTAGCGAATCTTTTGATTTCATCGCGGTTGAGCTGCCAATTATTCAAGTGGACAGACTGGGTATGGGAAGGAATGCTCAGATCATCATGAAAAATGATTTGATTGGCATTCTCGTCATTTTCAAAATGGATGGAATATTCTTCAAACATTTCTCCTTGTTTTTGTGGTACCCGAAATGCCGGATGAAGGCCAAAAGAGAATGGCATATCTTCTTTTCCTGTATTCTCGATTCGATAGTCGATCTTGACTTGGTTGTTTTCAAGACGATACGTAATCTTATAGGAGAAATCAAAAGGATACTGTTTGCGTGTCTCTTCATCGCTTTCATAGATGAAGGAAATATGATCGTCCCCTTGTTCTCCTTTCAAGCGTGCATACCGGATCAATCCATGGTTTTTCATCGAATACTGTTTTCCAGCGATTTCATACGTTTTATTATAGGTGGATCCGATAATAGGGAAAAGAGATGGATTCGAACCGCTCCATGCTTCATCACCTTGATAGATGATCTCTATTCCGTCTTCTTTATTCGATAAATGGAGCATCTCCCCGCCTTGCTCCGTACATTCTAGCTTTAAAATATCATTTTCTAATAAATAAGCCATACGCGTCCCTCCTCGTTATACTCTTTTTTATTTTACATCCTTGTCCTCTAAAAGAAAAGATGGCCTCAGCCATCTTAAAGACCGCAAAAGGAACGGATCTCATCGAGACGTTCCTTTGTTTCATCGTACCCGAGCTGAAACCACGGTTTAAGTTTTTTTGGATCTGTCGTATATCGTGTGATGCCTAGATCTTTTTGGGGGCGCAAGATCAGCGCCTTTCCTTCCGCTTGAAGCTTGTCGATATGCGCCCATTGCTCGTTATATCGAATATGTCGATTTCTAAGATCATCTGTGATCTGTTTGTCACGATATACAAGGTTCGATAAAAGCAATTGATAGCCTGGCGCTTTTTTCCGGACATAGCCTTCTTCTTTTGTGGAAATGACAATATGTTTCGTACATCCTTTTTTTTCGGCTTGCTCGATGCTGATCATATCGACGAGCCCGGCATCAAAGTATTTCTTGCCTTGAAATGTATATGGTTTGGTTAAAAGCATCAAAGCGCAACTCGCTTTGATCAATGTCATCGATCGATCCACATACGATTTATCGAAATACTCGATCACATGCTTCTCCATATTATAGAGTCCTGTATCCATCTCAGTCGAGCTTTTATAAAATGTATCAAAGTCTAGCGGCGTTTCTTTTTCAATATAGTTGTTCGTGCTCTCGATCCCGAAGATGCTTCCTTCTTTCAAGATCGCAGAAAGACCCACCGCGCCAGGTTGTGAAGGAGCATCGATCCCTGTGACCTCTAGGCGTCGGATTTGCCTTGAAACATAAGGAAGCAAGACCTCGGCTCCCGCCGAAATTCCCACACAATAAGGAACATAGATCTCGTTTTCCAGCAAACATTTGAGTACACCGGCCGTATAGGCGATCTTGGTGCCCCCGCCTTCCGCTACGATCGATACTCGTTCCATAGATCTACCTTCCTTCTTGGGGCGCGACCCCGCTTTCTTGTGCCGCTTTGAATACAGCTTTGGATACAGCAGGAACGACGCGCCTATCCAACGCGGAGACGATTACATATTCTTCATGGAGCTCTTCAGGTTTGATCAAATCGGCGATCGCATAGACGGCCGCGATCTTCATCGCTTCATTGATTTCTTTCGCTCTTGCTTGAAGGGCGCCTTTAAAGATTCCAGGGAATGCGAGGACATTATTGATTTGATTTGGGTAATCGCTTCTTCCTGTGCCTACGATCTTCGCGCCAGCCTCTAGAGCGTCAGCCCGTTCAATTTCTGGAATCGGATTGGCCATCGCGAAAACGATCGGATCTTTTTTCATCGAACGGATCATTTCTTTTGTCACGATATGGCCTGCGCTCACTCCAATGAATACGTCGGCCTCTGTGAGCGCGTCGGCGAGCGTTCCCGTCTTTTTATAACGATTGACGCGGTCGATCAATCTTCTCTGACCTGAAGTAAGATCCATTTCTACGTTCAGGATTCCTTCTCGATCAACTAAGATGACATCGCCTAATTGCAGCTCCAGCAAAAGACTTGCGATCGCGATCCCAGCACTTCCCGCTCCATTGATCACGATTGTCGGATCTTCTTTTTTCAGCAGTCGAAGCGCGTTGATCAAAGCGGAACTGACGACGATCGCTGTTCCATGCTGATCGTCATGGAATACAGGGATGTTCATTTTTTCTTTGAGTTTCGCTTCCACATCAAAGCAGCGTGGCGCCGCGATATCTTCAAGATTGATGCCGCCAAAGCTTGGCTCGAGAGCTGAAATGATCTGAACGAGCTCATCGACATCTTGGGTATTGAGACAAAGAGGGATCGCGTCAATGTCCGCTAATGCTTTAAAGAGAACGCATTTTCCTTCCATGACGGGGATTCCGGCTTCCGGTCCAATATTGCCTAATCCGAGCACGGCGGATCCATCGCTGATCACGGCCACTGTATTTCCTTTTCCTGTATAAGTATATACGCTTTCTGGATCTTTTTGGATCTCTAAGCACGGAGCGGCTACGCCTGGTGTATAGGCGATAGAAAGGTCATCGTGATTTTGAATAGGCATTTTCGCCTGCACATCGAGTTTCCCTCTCCATTGTTTATGTTTTTTTAATGCTTCTTTACCATAATCCATTGGTGTATCATCCTTCCAAAATACTCTTTACAATTTCAACCATTTTTTTCATTTGAGGAATGCTTGCGAACTCATAGCGTCCATGGTGATTATACGATCCTGTTCCTAGATTTGGACAGATCAAGCCTCTTTCTGTAAGCATCGCTCCATCTGTTCCTCCTCTTACCGGTGTATGGACAGGCTCCATGCCTGCTTTTCTTATCGCTTCTTCGGCTCGATGCACGCTGCGCAGATCTCCATGCATGTATTCTTTCATATTGGAATATTGTTTTCGGATAGCCGCTTCAATGCGATTGTTGTATTTCGCATTCATTTCTTTAGCGATCTGCTGGATCGTTTCCATTTGGTTTTCAAACTTGTTCACGTCATGTTCCCGGAGCAAATAGACGAGTTTTGCGTGTTCGCATTCTCCTTCGATCGACAACAGGTGATAAAAGCCTTCGCGTCCTTCTGTTTTTGATGGGATCTCGTCTTTTGGAAGCATGGAAGCGAACTCGATCGCTAATAGGGCGGCGTTGACCATTCGATCTTTGGCGTCGCCTGGATGGATCGAGACGCCTTGAATGTCAATGATCGCTTCGGCGGCGTTAAAGGTTTCATAATCGATCGCGTCGATCCGATCGCCATCGATCGTATAGGCGAAATCGACCGGAAACTCTTTTAAATCAAAAGCTTCCACGCCTCTTCCGATTTCTTCATCGGGAGTAAAGGCGATCGCGACGGGTCCATGAGGTTGATCGGAATGGATCAATTCTTCCATAGCCTGCATGATGATGGCGATCCCTGCTTTATCGTCTCCTCCTAGCAATGTCGTTCCGTCTGTTACGATCAAATCCTCATGTTTGACCTTTTTTAAAGAAGGAAAACGGTCTGGATCCATCGAGTAGGTTTCATTCAGGTGGATCGTTTGGCCATCATAGTCGCGGATGATCTTTGGTTTTACGTTTTTCCCTGAAATTTCCGAGGCGGTATCCATATGGGCGACAAATCCGATCGCCTCTTTGGATCGAGTGCCTTTTTCTTTTAAAAACGCATAGACGGTTCCTTGCTTTTCAACAACTCGATCAAAGCCCATCGCCTCGCATTCTTTTTTGAGCGCGTCGGCGAGGACAAGTTGTTTTTTAGTGCTTGGGATCGTTTGGCTGCTGGCATCGGATTGTGTATCGTATTGTACGTAGCGTATAAATTTTTCTTCAACCGACATAGTTTTTACTCCTAGTTCAATTCTTTCGCTAAGCCTGGCACGATTTGTTTTTTACGAGAGACATAGCCTAATCGTTCAAATTCTTGAATGGCTCCAGAAAGCATGCTGGATAGTTTTCCTGTATACAGGAAGCGAGAACCTTTTCCTTCGACGTTTGTGAAAACCATCAAATGCAGATCATTATGGCGTCCTTTGTTTTGTTTCGCCATATATTTCACAAAGTCGTCTTTGATTTCATCGACAACATCAAAATCAAAAATAAAGACTTGCGAAACCGCAACGCGATGACCATTTAGGATATATTCTTTTGTATCGTTGTTCAAAATAGAATCGAATTCTTTTCCCTTGATCGTGGCGGTGTTTTTAAAGAGATCTTGCGCCATTTCGTTTAAATTGAGATGGTATTCTTCTTCGATCCGTTTCGCAACCATGCGATCGATCGGTGTGCAGGTTGGTGAATTGAAGTTCATCGTATCGGAAATCATCGCGTAGGAAACGAGTTTAGCTACATGTTCTGGCATTTTGATGCCTGCTTCATCGTACATGAGCGCGATGATCGTGTTCGAAGAACCTACGATCATGTTTCTAAATACGATCGGACGATCTGTTTCGATATCCCCGATTCTATGATGGTCAACGATCTCGATGATCTCGCCTTGTTCGATATCGTTGATCGTTTGTTTGCGTTCATTGTGGTCAACGAGAACGAATTGTTTTTTCGCGCTTTTCAAAAGATGGTAGCGTGCGACGGAGCCAATGAGTTTGCCTTGTTGTACGACCGGATACGAGGAATGACGGGTCTTGAGCATCTCTCGTTCTACATCTTCTAAGTATTCGTTACGGTTGAACTGGACCATTTTATTGGCTGGTGTCATGATCGCGGACACTGGGATAGCGCGATACACCATTTGGATGATTTTCATTAAATTATAGGGAGTGTTGATCAGTGTGACTCCCATTTGTTTTGCCATTTCGATGATGTAATCATTGGGAACGAAGTTTTCGGCGATCAAGATCATCGCGCACCCTTTGGCCATGCTTTTGATCATCGAATCTTCGTGGTCGTTGAGTACCATAATGGCGCCTTGCAGATCACGTTCCATCATTTTTTTATCGGCGATGCGAACTTCTCCGGAAAGAGGAATATTCCCTTCGAGCAAGATCTTTCCTTTGAGCGCTCTGCGAAAGTTTTCTGCCGATGTTTCTTTGAGCAGCTCTTTGGTGATATTGAGATCCTGCATTTGGATCTTTGAAATATCGCCTAAGGTCACAAGACCTTTATAGTTTTGTTCTTCGTCGATCACGTAGAGCGTTTTGGCGTTGTGATCGATCAAAGCATCCCATCCAGCACGCAAAGTGTCCCCTTCGTTGACTGTATACGCTTCATCGATCTCGATTTCAGAAAGCGTAGATTTTGCGGTCGAAATGTGGATAGGCGGTTCTACTCCGACTTTATTCAATATATATGCCGTTTCAGGATTGACATGTCCGATTCTAGCTGGAATGGCGTTGATTCCTTGGAGCTGTTTTAGAGTGGCTAATGAGATGGCACCACAGATCGAATCGGTATCTGGGTTTTTATGGCCTATGACATAAATGGGTTGTTCCATTTTGTACCTCCGTTTCTTGCTTCATATGTTCTATCATATCATTATTTGCTCTAAGAAAGCGCAAAAAAAAAACGGAGAACCTTTTTTCTCCGTTCATTTCCTATTTTTCTGGATTTAATGCATCTTTTAAAGCTTTGCTCGCTTTAAATTTTGGGGATTTTGATGCCGCGATCTCGATTTTTTCTTTCGTTGCTGGATTGATTCCTTGTCTTGCGGCTCTTTCTTGAATACTGAATTTTCCAAATCCACTCATATCGGCAACACCGTCTTTGACAAGCACATCTTTGATTTGGTCAAACACAAAATTGACGTAGTCCGCTGCATCTTTCTTCTTTATTGAAAATGTTTCGGCCAAGGCATTTGCTAAATCTTTTTTAGTTAGATTTTCAGCCATGTTATGTCCTCCTTTAAAATCGAGTTAATCATAACATTGTTCGCATTGCCTTTCAACGATAGTGTGTCATTGACAAACGAAAAGGGCAATTCGATTTTTTATGCTTCATTTTTCACTAAAAATAGTCCAAAACTCAAAAAAATATGATAAAATAGTTCTATACTTCTTTAAATAAAGGCTTAAATGCGCCGGTATAGTATAATGGCAATACGGGTCCATGGTAAGGATCAACTCGTGGTTCAATTCCGCGTACCGGCACCATTAGAAATCAACCCTTTAAATAAAGGGTTTTTTTATTTTCTACCCAAATCGGCCACCGTTTTTTGCTAGTTTGCTTTATCGTTGTACTTCATCCATCATTAAAGTGACCACATCTAAGCAAACTATAATACAGTCCAGCAAAGCCTAGTCAAACCAAAAAAAATCCCTTTTTCAGGGATCTAGATTCGATATGGAGCAGGTGATGAGAATCGAACTCACGTAGTCAGCTTGGAAGGCTGAAGTTCTACCATTGAACTACACCTGCAATAGAATGGCTGGGGTATCTGGATTCGAACCAGAGAAATGCAGGAGTCAAAGTCCTGTGCCTTACCGCTTGGCTATACCCCAATAAAAAATGGTGGAGGAAGACAGATTCGAACTGCCGAACCCGAAGGAACTGAGTTACAGTCAGCCGCGTTTAGCCACTTCGCTATTCCTCCACAATGAACAAATGGTGGAGGTTAACGGGCTCGAACCGCTGACCCTCTGCTTGTAAGGCAGACGCTCTCCCAACTGAGCTAAACCTCCGTGTTCCAATTGCATAACTAATACTATCAAAGCGACTCAAAGTTGTCAAACATATTTTCTAATTTTTTTAAAAATTCTTTGGATCGGATTTTTATCGCCATTTGAAGCAATGCGAAAAGCGTTGTTTTCGAGATCCTTTTTTCCATTTTGACAAGCCGGTCGTCATGAAACAAAAATAAATACGAATACACGATTTCTCTTTTCTTTCCAAATACGACTTTTGTTTTGTAAGCCCCCAGCGCTTCGATCATTTCTTTCGATTCATGCCATAAAAAATTCGTTTGATATACGGCAGCGATCCGATCCATATCCGCTTGTGGCTGTAGGGTGTAGATCCGAACCGAAAGCTGCAGCTTTTCAAAAACCGGAACACATTTTAAAAGCAGCAGGATGTACTTCATCGTTTTTTCGCTGTCAATATCCGAGAGCGTAACCACTAAAGACAAATTTTCATTTTTTAAGTCGAGTAAGCAAGTTTGTTCCATGTTTATTTATTGTATCATAGTAAAATATGCGCTACTATAAAAAAAACAAGAAACGGAGGACCTCTATGATTTACGCAGGCATTGATTTAGGCGCCAATTCTATCCGCCTATTCACCTTAGAAGAAGGCCTACTCTTCGATGAGCCATGCATGGTAGCCATCGATCAAAAATCGCACGTCCTGGCGATCGGCAAAGAAGCCTATGAAATGAAAGGAATGCAAGATGAGCAAGTTCGGGTGATTTCCCCGATCCAAGACAACCAAGTCGACATTCAAGTCTTGGAGCTCTTGCTCGAGCAGCTATGCTTTCAATATAAGATCTTTCGAGTATTTACAAAAACGACAATTTTGTTTTCTTATCCCACAAGCCTCTCGAATGAAGCTTGCGAAGAGATCAAGAACACATTGATCCAGCTTGGCGCTCACCAAGTATTTTACGATAGAGAAATATGGTTTACCGCGCTTGGAAGCCAACTCAACTTATCTCTTCCAAAAGCGTGCTGTATCATGAATGTTGGCTCCAGCAATTGTGATATTGCCCTTTTTTCCAACAGCCAGATGGTCCGCTATCAAATTGGAGAAATCACGGGCCAAGTGATCGGCGTCGCGATTTCGTCCTGGCTTTACCAACAAAAAAAGTTGCTCGTCACCGAGAATACACTTGAAGAGATCATTCGAACAGGAGGATCGATCCTACAAGAAAAAGAGGCGCTTCTCATTCCTGTTGTAGGGATCGATTCTCAAACCAAGACTCCAAAAAACATCCAGATCTCCGAAAACGAAATCGCCATTCTTCTCGAGCCGTTGGCTCTTTCGCTAGCCAACTGGATCACCGATTTTTTACGATCTCTTTCGATCCAAGAACAAAAAGATGTCGTGAACCGCGGGATCGTTTGCGCTGGCGGGATCATGCGTCTAAAAGGAATGGTCGCCTATTTACAAGACAAGATCGGCTGTCCGATCTATTTGATGGATGATCCGATCTATGCGACCTTGCATGGAATGGAAATCGTTTTACAGCAGCTATCGATGTAGAAAAAACCGCAAACGCGGTTTTTTTATGACTGCTCTGTTCCTTCGATCATGTTTTCTTCAGCTTGTTCTTGATTTTCTTCTTGCTGACTCTGTGATCCTTCTTCATCGACTTGAGAATCGTTTTCAGGCGCTTTCTCTTCGTTTCCAGTCGTATTTTCGGTTGTTTGGTCTTCTTGAATTTGCTGTTCTTCTTGACTTTCGCCTTTATTGCCGGCCCAAATGGCTGCGACCAGAGCGATCACAACGATAACCACGACAAGGACTGTGATCCATGTTTTCTTTTTTTCCATAATTGCCTCCTTAAATTGCTACCCTTTCTCACAAATCGAGGCCTTTCTTTACCTTCACCCTCATTATAGTCTTGCTTTTGAAGAAACCCTAAAGAGATGAACGAAAAGACGATCCATTCTAATGTTCGACCAGCATGAACTCTTCATCGATTTCCATCGAGCTTTCCCCTTCTTCTGAAATGATCGTATCGAAGGTGGAGAGAGCTTCGAATTTACAAAAGCCAAGCACATTCATTTTCGACTGGTCGACCAGCAAATATGTACGCGTCGCATTTTGCAGCGCGATCTTTTTTATTTCTCGTGAACTCATCTCGGCTGTATACGCCATCCCCGTTTTTTGATCAATGCCAGCGCACCCGATAAAAGCCACATCAAATTGAAATTGAGCGATCTCATTTTGAGCCATGCTTCCCATTCCCATCGCATACTTCGAAGAGTAGTCTCCACCAATCACAATGATCTGCGCTTTGGGGCGATTCAATTGGGCCACCGCCAAATAATTATGTGTCACGATCGTTACCGGTCTATATTGCAGCATTCCCATAAGAGGCACGAGTGTTGTTCCCCCATCCAAAAAGATACAGTCTCCATCTTTGACCTTTTTAGCGGCCAACTTGCAGATTTTCACTTTTTCCGGATAATTGATATCCATCCGTTGGTACATATCGGTTTCTTTGTGGCCATTCAAGACATTTTGTCCTGTATTTTTCACAGCGCCTCCATGAATCCGTTTCAGCTTTCCTTGAAGTTCTAGCTCTTTGAGATCTCTTCGGATCGTTGATTCAGAAACTCCCAATTCTTCAGCGATCGCTTTGACCTGCAAAATCTTGTTTTCATTGATCGTATCAAGTAAATAAATTATTCTTTCTTTTGTCTGCATATCCAATTCCTATCATTATTATTTATTATACGAGATTAGAAATCGTTCTCAAAGCTGTTCCGTTATTTTAGTCCAACGAATTGATTTGCTTTCAATAAGACAATGTGTTTAAATAGGGGAACAGTCAGTATACTCCATCGCTGACTGTTACAGCCAACGAAAGTATTTGTCCCATCAACAGATGTTTTCAACTCTCCCGAAAGCTACCAGGTTTTATCCTCCTTTGGTAGCTTTTACTTTTTTTAAAAAAATTTTGCGAAAAGCGTTGACAGAATTAGATTCTCGATATATTATAAATGAGCGTTAAGAAACACGGAGGCTTAGCTCAGTTGGGAGAGCGTCTGCCTTACAAGCAGAGGGTCAGCGGTTCGAGCCCGTTAGCCTCCACCATGTTTAATGCCGACTTAGCTCAATTGGTAGAGCAACTGACTTGTAATCAGTAGGTTGTGGGTTCAATTCCTATAGTCGGCACCATGTGACCCGTTAGCTCAGCTGGTAGAGCATTTGACTTTTAATCAAAGGGTCGGGCGTTCGAATCGCCCACGGGTCACCATTTTTATTCGCAGGTGTAGTTCAATGGTAGAACTTCAGCCTTCCAAGCTGACTACGTGAGTTCGATTCTCATCACCTGCTCCATTTGAAAGTAACTTACGGCTATACATGCTCGTAAGTTTTTATTTTGGCTGAAATATAAAAAGCGTAGATTTCGCAGCGATATCTACGCTTTTTATATTTTCTTCAACCAACAAGCTTTTTTATTTTTTGATTTGATAAACGATCCCTTCGTATGGTGTAAGATCCATCTCCTTCTGAAGCTCTTTTTCTTCCTCGTTGCTCAAAAGCAGCTGAGCATTTCCTACAAGTTCATCCGGTAAAACGACATGCTGTGGGGATCGAGAAAAGTTGCACAACACGACAAGCGATTCATTCTCTCCTTCTCGAGAAAAAACATACACGTTTTCATCTTCTTCCAAATATTGTTTATAGACACCATTTGTGAGAATCGGAAGTTTATGTCTCAAATCGATGAGCTTTTGATAAAAATAGAAAACCGAATCAGGGTCTGCTAACGCTTCTTCCGCATTGATCGTTCGATAATTCGGATTCACGCCGATCCATGGCTGTCCGCTTGAGAAACCACCGTTTTTCTGATCGTTCCACTGCATTGGCGTTCTCGCATTGTCTCTGGACATTCGATAAACCCCTTCCATAAACGTATCCTCGCTTAATCGTTTCGAATCCTTCACAAGCTCCTTATACGCGTTCAAGATCTCTACATCCTTATAATCCTCGATCGAATCAAAACGAACATTTGTCATTCCGATCTCTTCGCCTTGATAAATATATGGCGTTCCTTGATGCATATGGAGACAGAGTCCTAACATTTTCGCGGACTTTTTGCGCCATTCTTCGCTCGCGTTCCCAAAACGGGATACGATTCGAGGCTGATCGTGATTGTTCCAATATAAAGAGTTCCAGCCTTGATCCGCCAATCCCTCTTGCCACTTTTTGAAGTTTTGCTTCATTTTCCTTAAGTCAAAAGGAATAGGTGTCCATTTTCCATATTCACCTTGGTCGATCGACATCATTTCAAATTGAAATACCATGTTCAATTCATTTTCATCTGCACTCGTATATTTCTTCGCCTCTTCTACCGTGACTCCAGGCGCTTCTCCAACTGTCACGATATCGTACTTCGATAAAACATTGCGATTCATTTCTTTCAAGAATTCGTGAACGCGCGGTCCGTTTGCTGTATAGATCATCGAATTCCCATATAAACCTCCATAGGTCGGAGCGTCCAAGAAGCGTTGATCTTTTGAAATCAAATTGATCACATCCATCCGAAAACCATCTACGCCTTTATCGAGCCACCACGTCATCATGGAATACACTTCTTGACGAACTTTTTCATTTTCCCAGTTCAGATCGGGCTGCTTTGTCGCGAAAAGATGCAAATACCATTGATTTGTCGCCTCATCCTTCTCCCAAGCCGATCCCGAAAAAACGGAGCCCCAATTGTTTGGTTCCGTATCTCCATCTTTCCAAATATAATAATCCCGATACGGATTTTCTTTGGAAGATCGTGCCTCCAAGAACCAAGCATGCTCATCCGAAGTATGATTGACCACAAGATCCATAACGATCTTCAATCCTTTTTCATGGGCTTCCGCTAAGAAGGCGTCAAAATCCTCCATCGTTCCAAAGTCTTCCATGATCGCGCGATAATCGGAAATATCGTATCCATTGTCCGCGTTTGGCGAAGCATAAACAGGGGAAAGCCATAGCACATCCACACCTAAAAGCTTCAAGTAATCCAATTTCTGGCGGATCCCATTCAGATCGCCGATCCCATCTCCATTCGAATCCATGAAGCTTCGCGGATAGATTTGATAAATCACACTATTTTTCCACCAATCTTTTCTAGTTTCCATTTCTTCCTCTCCTTTATGTTTGATTGTAAGCGGGAATTAAAACAGCGTATAGAAAACGCTCATCGAATCAGAGACAATATCTCTACCTGCGATGAGCGTCTTTGTTTTTATTGGCATATGCTGATCAAATTTGGATTCCAAGGCATACATTC